>Ga0316206_1000559_pt1 | contig 46586 bp, 50 predicted proteins | sample 6monthpyrite_MG_FD_204942 | JGI IMG/M metagenome (GOLD analysis project Ga0316206, IMG submission 204942) | Microbial mat bacterial communities from mineral coupon in-situ incubated in ocean water Damariscotta River, Maine, United States -... | ecosystem: Environmental > Aquatic > Marine >...
ACTTGCTTAACAGTTTATATGACAGATGAAGTATTCAATTTTGTTAATTGATTTATTTTTTGGTTATGAAAATAACTGAAAAAACTTCTTAATGTCTATTGACTCGAGAAAGGCTCATATGTGTTAGATGATGTTGCATTGCATATAACGCTATTACGAAGAGAAATAATATATATGGAGCTTTTAAATGCCAACCAAAATTATTCCCAGGAATATTAAGGCAGGCATAATAGTTATATGCATTAATTAATATACCAAGAGTACTAATGGTGGCGAAGGCAATTACTATGTATGCTTTTTTAAGTGACGATGTACTGAAATTTCCGCCTAGTATTGCCACGAGAGTTCCGAATAAACCTGTGGCAGATGCTGCCCATGAAAATGTATTAAAATATAATTGCCCGAATAAGAAGCCAGATACTGAAATAAATGCAACAAGTGCACGGATTGTATTTATTATTATTTTCATTTGTTTCATCTAACAGTGAAATAGGCGGCGCCGTATATCTAGGTGTAACGCGGCGTTCGCTTATCACTTTCTTGTTGTTATTGATTTGTTGATATTACACATATAGTCTTAGCTTGTGGAGTTTTTAACATAAGGATATGTGTTATGAATGATTCAGTTACCCGTTTCTGGGATAAATATATAATTAAATCAGAGTATTACGGAATTAATAAGGCGTTGTGCGGTGGTGTGTTATACGTGCTGAGGATTATATTCGTGCCTATAAAAATCATCGTCTTAAATCCCATACGGCAAGCATGCTAAGCGATTACTTGCAGGAGATAGACGGCAACGAGAATTTGCTCAATTGGCAGTTTAGGCCGCTTGTTTCTTTTCTTAAAATTTTTTTGTGATTAAAGGGTTCGGTGATAATTGAGAATTATTAGTGTTCTGTTGTCACCGCCGCCTTTTACTCTACTTCTTAAATGTTACATCTGCTAAGGCACGTCTCCCTCGGGGAAAGACCGCAGATTTTTTGCGCTCTGTCCCCTTAACTCATACCGCCAAGAGCAAGGCGGAGTCGTGCACCGCACTGCCAATCAGATCGGTATCACCACAGGGGGCGGAGCTCAAAAAACGAGGTCCATCCCCGAGCAAATCAAGCATGTGAGTGGCGGTTGTTCATTGCGTAAAAGGCGGGGTGCTATTGTTGCTTTAAATTTTTCGAAAGTGTATTGAATAAATTAAATATTATTCAACACATCTTCAGCCCAGTTAATCGCCTCTATGTTCACGTCGGAGAGGTCTTCTGCTGTGAGGTTTGCAAAGCGGGTGTTTACCCAGTCGCCCTGTTCCTGTGCCAGTGTGCAGTTGAGGGCCTCGCCCAGTTCACCTTCGCGGTTTAACAGTGCAGCGCTGATATTGTCGGCCAGTGGTAGTGGGCTAATTAAATCTTCCAGGCTTTGATTTAACAGCAGGTCTAGTGAGGAGAACATGCCCACGGTGAAGAATACATCTGCGTTTGGTAGCTCGGCTTTTGTGGCGAGGAGCTCGCAGCTGCGTGCGCGAATCATCGAGATGCGTACCTGTTCACGGGGCTTGTCGTCCATGCCGCTCAACACCATCATGGATGCCCAGGTACAGAGTTGTTTGCGGCCTAGCATTACTGTGGCGTGTTGTATGGAATCAATTTTGCTATTGCGTGAGAAAAACGCCGAGTTCATTAATTGCACAAGCTTGTAACTAAGCGATATATCCTTGCTGATAACCTCAACAATGGTATCGGTGTCGGTTTCTGGATTGTGTAGTGTTGATAGCAGGTTGATTACGCTCATTTGATTTGAGTCGAGCGATTCACCTTTTACGATGCGTGGGCGATTTAAAAAGTAACCCTGAAAATAATCTGCACCGGCATCGCGGCAAATTTCATATTGTTCATGCGTGCTTACGTGGTCGGCCAGTACAATTGGGTTTAGCTTTTTAAGCATGCGTAGGTGTGCACGAATTTCTGCATCCGACAAACCTTCTATATTAATGTCGATAATGCTCGCCATACTGGCCAGTGCCTGTAACTCAGGGTATTGCAGGTAGTTGTCTATTGCCAGTTTAAAGCCGGCCTTTGCGAGGTTTTCTACTCCGCTTACTAGTTCGGGTGTGACGTCGATATTAGAGGGTATTTTTAAAATAACTCTGTCGGTGGGCAGGGGTAGTTCGTAGTCACTGAGCAAAAAATGTTCGGTGAGGGTAAGAAATGCAATTTTTTTACCCACCAGTTTATCAATGCCAATTTCCATAAAGGAATTGATAATAACTTGCGAGGTTTTTGTGTCGGCACTTTGTGCTTCTTCAGTGTCGCTGGTGAGATGCGGCATGAGTTCGTAGGCATAAACTTCCAGATCTCGCGTGTAGATAGGTTGTCGTCCAACAAATATTTCAGCCATTGCTCGTCCAGTTCCAGTGGGGTTTATTTTTGTGCCAGTAGTAATATAGATCAATTGCATGCACTGGGCATTGATATTTAGATGTAAATATTTACCGAGTTCACAAAATTAAGGCATAAAAAAACCCGCGAGTAGCGGGCTTTTCCACATATAAAAAAGCTTATTTAATTTTAGCTTCTTTATACATTACATACTTACGAATAGTGGGATCAAACTTTTTGATTTCCATTTTTTCTGGCATGTTTTTCTTGTTCTTATCTGTAGTATAGAAGTGACCTGTACCAGCAGATGAAACTAGTCTAATTTTTTCACGCATGATATAGCTCCTAAACCTTTTCGCCGCGGGCACGCATTTCAGTAAGAATGCTGTCGATGCCTTTCTTATCAACAAGACGCATACCTGATGCAGAAACGCGTAATTTTACAAAACGCTGTTCGCTCTCCACCCAAAAACGGTGGTTGTGTAAATTAGGCAAAAAACGACGACGTGTTCGGTTTTTTGCGTGTGATACATTGTTACCTGACATCGGCTTCTTACCGGTGACTTGACATACTCTGGCCATGGATGACTCCAGTCAAAAAACTTAAATATATATGTAGAACCTGTAGAGGCACTTGCCCACAGGCTCTGGAAATCTGAGGGGCGTGATCATAACGGATTAGCGCCGGCTAAACAAGTCATTCTGCGGCTTTCTAGCCAAATATTGGTAATTATCTGGGAATCTTTCATGGTAGGTTGCGGCCTGCTGTTAGAGATATTGGCAGCAGGGAATACTTAGCTGTATAGTGAAGGCCGAATTTGGCAGGATTTAAGCTGCTAACACCTTGAAATTTAATAGAATACGGGCCCTCTCCCAACAAGCAGGCTGAAAAGCAGGACACTATGGACATTGTATATATACGCGACCTACGCATCGAAACAGTAATTGGTATTTATGACTGGGAAAGAGAGATTCGGCAGGTCGTCAGCCTCGATCTGGAGATGGGCACGGATATTCGTCGTGCTGGTGAGACAGACCATATAGACGATACCCTGGACTATAAGTCGGTGGCTAAGCGCCTGATTGAGTTTGTACGTAATTCGGAGTTTCAGCTGGTAGAAGCACTGGCGGAAAATTGTGCGCAAATTGTACTCAATGAGTTTAATGTGCCGTGGATGAAATTGCGCCTCAGCAAGCCCGGCGCGGTGACCGGCTCTCAGGACGTGGGTGTGATAATTGAGCGTAGTAAAGACTAAGATGGCCTGGGTATACATTAGTTTAGGTAGCAATATTGATCGTGAATTGTTAACGCGTTCTGGTGTGGCAGCGTTGCGGCAGCGGTTTGGTGAATTGCTGCTGTCATCGGTGTATAAAAGTGAGGCAGTGGGGTTCGAAGGCGAAGACTTTTATAATATGGTGATTGGCTTGCAAACTACGGATGATGTGCAATCGGTATATCAGACACTACGTCAGATAGAAGATGAGCACGGTCGTGATCGCAGTGGGCCGCGCTTTTCGTCGCGCACACTGGATTTAGATTTATTGTTATACGATGACTTAATACTGCACCAGGACAAGCTGCAAATCCCCCGCGACGAAATACTAGAGCGCGCCTTTGTATTGTGGCCATTAGCGGAAATTGCCGGTGAGCGGGTACATCCCATTGCCGGGCAAAGTTATGCGCAGCTGTGGGATGCCTTTGATAAGGGTAAAGAGGTGTTAGAGCCGATATCATTCAAGTTCGATTAGTTTGTGGGTTTTTATGCTTGAACGAAATCAGTACTCGTTATGTCTAGTGGTTATGTTTTAGGCCCTTGATTTTCTTTTTGTGACCATAAACAGGCTTATCAGCCCCGATGTGAACAACCAGACAGCAGCCGGTACAGGTACAGCGGATACTGTGGTTAAATTAAACGCCCAGGTTTCATCGTAATAGTCGGAATTATATGTGTTTGACTGGAGGATGAGTTGGTAGGTGTTTCCTGTGGCAAACTGACCAGCAAAACTAAATGGGTCTGGGCCACTAGCCGCCAAGTCCCACATATTCAGGCCAAATATTTCTGTGCCGTTTTCCAGTAAAGAGACGTAAAGATTGCCATCTGAATAGCCAATGGTGTCGAGCGTGCCGGTAAGTGAAAAATCCGTCAGTTGATCAACGCCAAAGCTCACATCAAATCGACTGGTGGCATCTGCGCCATAATTCATCGCGTCGAAGCCTGCATAGCTTGAGCCAGAGCCAGACATGGCCGTATCACTAACAATGCTGTTTTGGGACGCGCCCGCTTCATAGGCCCACCAGGTCCTGTCGAAATCTGCATAAGGTGTGCTGGGCGTATAAGTGCCACCGATGGAGTGATTTATGTAGCGGCTATCATCTAGGCAAATTAACTGAGCATTGGCGGTACTGGTAAGAATGGATAAGCTGCAAAGGGCAGCATATGTAGATAGTTTTTTCATCATTATTCCCTATAGATAATTTAAAACCCACGACGGGTATTAAGCAAATTAACGACCACAATCGTATTAGGTAAATAATATCAAGCGCTTAGTTGAAATGGCGGTAAGGTTATAAAGTACGATTGATTATGATGTGTAAGGTATGGAAGACATAAAATCACTATTATCCTGTTAATTCGTCATTCCTGCGCAGGCAGGAATCTAGTGCCCCTGCGGAACCGACAGACACTGGATACCTGAAACCGTCGACCCGGAGTTGCCGAAGTCATATTTTTATTTTCATGTCTAAAATAGTTTATAACTCATAAAAATATACTGTAACCGCATGGAGAAACTTGCTTTTAAACGTTAACAGGACAGCTGTGACAAAACATTAAATATTAATGCTGCGCCCACCATCGACGGGAATCACCTGTCCGGTTATATATCCACCTTCTAATACTAAAAATTTCACGGTCTTAGCAATATCCTCCGGGCAGCCCTGACGTTTTAATGCCGTGCGCTGCAGAATTGACTCTTGCGTTGCGGGGTCAAGCTCGCTGTTTGGCCACATAATGGCACCAGGTGCCACACCATTTACGCGGATCTCCGGGCCCAGCTCTTTCGCCAGAGACTGTGTGAGCATGGCAAGCCCCGCTTTGGCTGCACAGTACACGGGATGGGCCTTCATTGGCCGAAAACCATGCACATCGACAATATTGATAATGCAGCCCTGCGTTTGCTTTAAAAATGGTGTAGCGGCCTGAGAGAGGAATATAGGCGCTTTCAGGTTGCTACCCATCAAGTCATCCCAGTGCGCCTCGGTAATCTCGCCGACTGGCGTTGGGTAAAAACTGGAGGCATTGTTAACCAGTACATCCAGACCACTCCAAACCTCGGCGGCCTGATTGACCAGGGTACTGATTGTGGGTGTGTCTAACAAATCCGCCTGTAATGTATGCGCTGAATTTGCACGCTGCCTGTTCAGTTCATCACGTAGCGCATTGGCCTTATCGGCAGAAGAACGGTAGTGAATAACAATGTTCATACCTGATGCGTGAAGCGTACGCGCTATTTCGGCACCAATGCGTGCGGCAGCGCCGGTGATTAATGCAGTTTTGATCTGTATCGGTTGTGTCATAGAATGCACGCAAACAAATAAAAAATAAATTGTAGCATTAATGCAAAGTCTCGACTTACCCGAACCCACAAAAATTGAAAAACAGCACAGTCGAAAACTGCATGAAGTAATTGTGCAGGAAATTGAAAAAGCCGGTGGCTGGATCAATTTTGCACAATATATGCAACTGGCCCTTTATGCGCCGGGGCTGGGTTACTACAGTGCAGGGTTGCAAAAATTTGGTGAGCAGGGTGACTTTATAACCTCTCCTGAGGTGAGTCCTCTGTTTGCACAAACGCTGGCAAATCCCCTGGCTAAATTACTCAGCGATATATCTGATGCTCAGTTAATGGAGTTTGGTGCCGGCTCGGGTAAACTCGCAGCCGATTTACTGCACGCATTAAATAAATTAGGCCAACTACCAGAGACGTATTTTATTGTAGAGCTGAGTGCCGATTTACAACAACGGCAGCGAGAAACATTACAGCAACGCGTGCCGGATTTATTACCGCGCGTGCGTTGGCTAAATCAACTACCCGAAACCCCCTTAAATGTAATTATTATTGCCAACGAAGTGATAGATGCAATGCCGGTTACGCGCTTTGCTATTAACCATGGAGACATCTTGCAACAGGGTGTTGCCGTGCAGGATGGTGAGCTGGGTTTAAGTTACCGACCAGCCAGCGCAGTTATACAACAACAGGTACAGGCACTGGATATTGAGGTATCACCGGCGCATGAATATTGCAGTGAGCTGAATTTAAATATTGCGCCGTGGATAAAATCCCTCGCGGACTGTATTAATCAGGGTGCAATTTATTTAATCGATTATGGTTATACGCGCAGTGAATTTTATTCTGCCGAGCGAGATATGGGGACGTTTATCGGCTATTATCATCATCGTTCTTTAGATGCACCTTTATGGTATCCCGGCTTACAGGATTTAACCGCCTTTGTAGATTTCACCGCGGTTGCTGAGGCCGCATTAGAAAATGGCCTGGATGTAGATGGCTTTACATCACAGGGCAATTTTTTAATCAATTGTGGGCTGGCTGAACTGGTGGAAAGTATACAGACTGAAAGCGAGCTGGATTATTATAAACTGGTACAACAAATGAAAACCTTAAGCCTGCCGGGTGAAATGGGCGAGCGCTTTAAAGTATTGGGATTATCAAAAGGCTTGCAGGATAATGCACCAGGCTTTGAAGTTCGAGATTTACGTTATAGCCTGTAGATATGTAAACAAATAGTAAAAAATATTACATAAATATTTAATAAATAAATAGGATAATAATGGATTTTATACAGATTTTAGTATTGGCTTTGGTGCAGGGTTTAACCGAGTTTTTACCCGTATCCAGTTCGGCACATTTAATACTCGTACCTATTTTAACGGGTTGGGAAGATCAGGGGTTGGCGTTTGATGTGGCGGTGCACGTTGGTACATTAACCGCTGTAATTATTTATTTTCGTAAAGAAATCGGCAAGATGTCAGTGTCATGGTTTGGCTCGGTAACGGGTAAAGGTTTTGATCAGGATGCAAAACTTGCCTGGGCGGTTTTATTTGGCACAATACCGGTGGGTATTGCAGGGCTGTTATTTAAAGACTTAATAGAAGAGCATTTACGTCATCCCTATGTTTTAGCTACGGCAACATTGGTGTTTGCATTTTTACTGTGGTGGTCAGATGCCAAAGGGCGTGGCAATCGGGATGAGTACAGTATTAAGTGGCTGGACGTTCTGTTTATAGGGCTGGCACAGGCACTGGCATTAATACCCGGTACATCACGTTCGGGTGCCACCATGACAGCGGCATTATTTTTAGGGCTAAGTCGTCAGGCCGCGGCACGCTTTTCATTTTTATTGTCCATCCCGGTTATTGTGCTGGCGGGTGGTTTAACAACACTTGATTACTTACAAACCGCAACCATTGATGATATGCAGCCGTTAATGTTAGGCGCTCTATTATCCGGTGTGAGTGCCTATGCGTGTATCCATTATTTTCTCAAGGCATTAGAAAAAATAAGTATGATGCCATTTGTTATTTACAGGGTGGTGTTGGGTGTATTCCTGTTTGTAATGTTTACCTGAGTATTGTTTAAAAGTTATGGTGGTAGCCTAAATTAAGATAGAAGATATCATTCTTCTCCTGCCCCGAAACCAGTGTTTTATCTGAAGATTCACTGCTAAGTTCAAATTCAAATGAAGTGCGACGATCCCATCGGTAATCCATTTTGAAGGCGAGGCCAAAAATGGATTGAGATGTATCATCGTCGTTGTTTCTTTCAGCAATCGATACTCGCGGGTTTAAACGAATTTTCTGTGTCAATGGAATTCGATAATTCCAGCGTAATGAAAGCGTCTCGTTATGTGTTGTGTCGTTATAGTTGAGGCCAGCAATGCTGCTGTCATTTTGTTTGAAAACATGGTTGCCCACGACTTGCGTGTTGATAAAGTATTCGGTGTCTGTTGCAGGGAATGCCTCTATTCCTGCAGAGGCCTCGGTTGCTGAAATTTTGCTACAGGTAATATCCGCATTAAACGTATATGACCTGGATAAAGGCATCGACATGCCAAGGATAAATGTTTTAACTTGAGCGGTGCGATCTCTGGCGATGTCTAATAACTGATCTTCACTGAAACTGGCAAGCATTTCTTTAATCGTTTTAAATGTTTGCACCTGAAGTGCATTTTGTATGGTTAACAAAGGTGACTGACGTAGATCGATAGCACCATTGAGGCTGATTTTATTATCCAGTACCCATGAACCATTAAGTAAAATAGTATTGGTTTCATTAAATAAAATATCGTGATCAATCAGGCCAAACAATGAACACCGTGGATGGAAATAACGAAACTCTGTGCCTATAGCCTGTCGAGCGGCTACCTCACCTTCATCCTGTTGCATGTAGTAGAAGCTGAAATCCCAGGCGTTAAAAAATGTACCCGTGTCGACTCTAAGGCTGGTAAAAAAGGCATCTTTGTTTGCGCTTTCAGTAACCGTAGGCAGCAGATAACCGGTGGTGAAATTAATTTTCACCCAGTCGTTAAATTGATACCCCGTATCAATACCGTCGAAGCGGCCAAAAACACCGCCTTTATTTGTGCGCTGCCGACCAATTCGAGCATTGGCATTATTTTTTATATCTAATGCATCAAAGTAAAGTTCGTTAACGGGTACCTCATTGCTTGTTTCGCTATTGCTTTGCAAATCATAAATATAACCACCCGTAAACCGCGCACACAGATCGTAATTGTCGCTGCGTCGGCGAGCGTTATAATTTAACAGGGTATCAATTTCGGAAATATTAACCCGATTATCCGTTATATTAATCACCGATGTCGTGGTTTCGGTGTCAATGTCAAAAGAGCTGGTGGCACGTCTGTAAAACTGCGAGATGGAACCAAAGGTTTCCCATTTGGGAATTATTTTATCTGCCTTCGCATCGCGCAAATCCTTTGGTGCGGATTTTCTGGCGGTAATTAAACTGGCCAGTCTCTGCTGTACTCGAGTAGCACCTTTTGATTCGGGGTATAGGCTTAAATATTGTTCATATGAGTGTCTTGCGTAAGAAATTTGCCCTTTTAATTCATAGGCGAAGCCAAGCAGTTCCTGAGCGTCCATACTGAAGCTGTTTTCTGGGTAACTTAATAATTCATTAAATGCATTTATCGGTAACAGATAAATGCGCTAGTATAGGCAAGCTACTCATTAAATATTCCATCAATATAAATGAACAGAACAAAAATAAGGAAACGCCATTGATGCTCGCGGTTGAAAGTGTTAATCCTGTATTGGTAGATGTTTTATTAGCGGCGAAGTGTAATTTAACGCTGCGTAACAAAGAGCAAAGAACCGCTCTGTGGTATGCGGTGAGCCAGGGTGAGATTAAAATCCTGCAGGCCCAGTTGGCATCGGGAATAGAGATAGATGCACAAGATCAGCAGGGTTTCACAGTATTTCATCAAGCGGCGAGAATAGGTAGCTCAGAAATCGTTAATAGATTAGTAAACCGGGGTGCTAAAATAGATTTGCAGAATAAAATGGGTAACACAGCATTAATATTGGCAGCAGATACAGGGCGAGAAGCTGTAGTTAATGTTCCCCTACGGGTCAATGCGAATGTCGATATACAAAGCAAATCGGGTGACACCGCGTTATTAAGAGCGGTGGCGAATAACCATTTGGCTGTTGTTAAAAGTTTGTTCAAAAAAGACGTTAATATAAGAATAAAGAACAAGAAAAGAGAAAGGGCTTTGTCGGTGGCGAAAGCCGCAGGTTTTACTGATATTGTAAAAGTACTGAGTGAATATAAGGACCAGCAAGGTATACTTGGTCTATTTTAGAGAGTCGGGTTCAGTATGGGAAATGAAGATAGAAACTTAAGATATAAAAATATCTGGATATTTATTGGCTTGTGTATGGTGGTGTTTATTGTTGAATCGTCACTTGTAAGCGACCCGCTATCTATCGATATGGGATTTGAGTGGCAGGATAAAATACTGCATGTGGTTGGTTACTTTGGTGTGATGGCCTGGTTTATACAGATTTTTCATCAAAAAATGGAGCGTTATATTTTAGCTGCAGCGTTTATTATAATGGGTATTGGTCTGGAATATTTGCAGGACTTTGGTGGTGTTAGAAATTTCGAAGTGAATGACATGTATGCCGATGCCTTCGGTGTGTTATTGGCCTGGTCGTTAACTAAAACCTCATTTCCAGGGTTATTGATGTGGTTTGAAAGTAAGCTGGCTTTTAATTAAAGTATTTTTAATCGTAAATTTCAGGTTTTAATTTAAGATCGAAATTAACAGTCATAATAACTTTGTGTGCAGGGTACAGGTTATAACTTAATTACTCTTGCACATTTAATTTCTAAAACATTTTACCTAATCCAATTTTTAAAACAAATTTATCATAGCTATATTGATCCAGCGTAGATGAGTTGTCAGTATATTGAAATTTTGTGCTCAGCTTTAGCGTGTTGTTAAAACGATAGTCAGAAGACAGCGCTAACCGCCACTGATTAATTCGTCTCTACAGGTGATAATTGCTTATTCAATGCACTCTGTCTCGCAGTATGAATTGCGTCAGCCATCTCCTTACCTTGTAAGCCTGCATCCTTAAACGCCTGAATATCTAAGTTTTTAATAATTTCCAACGCCTCACGAAAATGATCCGCCTGTGGATAATCGCTATTCTCATATCCCGTACGTCCACGACTATCTGCCATGCAGGCGATTAAAAACTGTTCGTAACGTTCGGGCTTTCTTAGGCCATCTAACTTTTCTATGGTGCGTAATAACGTTGAGTTTTTAATTTCAAAGGCGCGGTGAACATGTAAATGAAACTCGGCGGTTATGCAGGCGAGCTCCTGGAAGTTTTTTGGTATACGCAGGCGTTTACATAATTGCCTTATAGGTTTTAGTCCGCCGACTTCGTGACCGTGATGACTGGGCCATTTTTCTTTAGGGGTGAGTGCTTTGCCGAGGTCATGACATAGGGCGGCAAATCTGGTGATGGGTTCTTTACTTAAGATGGTTGCCTGTTGTAACACCATCAGTGTGTGAATGCCGGTGTCTATTTCCGGGTGGTATTCGGTGGGCTGTGGTACGCCAAACAGGGCATCGATTTCTGGCAGAATAACTTTTAGTGCGCCGCAGTCGCGTAATACATTAATAAAAACTTCGGGGTTGCGTTCACCCAGTGCCTTGTGAAATTCCTGCCATACGCGTTCGGCGACTAATGAATTTACTTCACCACTTTCTACCATGCTGCGCATTAGTTTATTGGTTTCGCCGGCAACGCTAAAGCCGAGGTGTGCATAGCGTGCCGCAAATCGTGCAACTCGTAGTACGCGCACCGGGTCTTCGCTAAACGCGGGAGACACATGGCGGAGTAATTTATTTTTTATATCGGCCTGGCCACTATAGGGGTCGTAAATATTGCCGGCTTCATCTTGTGCGATAGCATTAATGGTGAGGTCGCGGCGTATTAAATCTTCTTCCAGCGTGACATCCGGTGAGGCATGAACTTCAAAGCCTTTGTAACCCGGTGCAACATTTCGCTCGGTGCGTGCCAGTGCGTGTTCGTCCTTGGTTTTTGGGTGTAGAAAAACAGGGAAGTCTTTGCCGACCTGTTGGTAGCCTAGCTCTAGCATTTCTTGCACAGTGGCACCGACGACTACCCAGTCTCTTTCTTTAACGGGATAGTTTAATAATTGATCACGGACGGCGCCGCCGACTAGGTAGGTTTGCATGTTTTTGATTATACCCAATCGCGACCTAAAGTTCGCGCCTAGTTGTGTTGCTGTTTGTAGGAGCGTATCTTTAGATCGCGATGGATGCAATGAACGAGGGAAGGTGTGTGCAAAATCATAAAGGAGGTACGCTTAGAAATGGGCGTATATCACTGCAGGGTCAAATTTATTTACTTACGTCAGTTACGCATAATCGATTGCCTGTGTTTAATGACTTTTATATCGGGCGACGTCTAGTTAACGAATTATTTCAAGAAAATTTAGGCATAAATACCTTGTGTTATGTGGTGATGCCAGACCATTTGCATTGGTTGTTGCAGCTGAATGGTGATTTGTCTTTATCGCAGGTGATGCAAAGAGTTAAATCTAAAAGTGGTTTTTATATCAAGAAGCACTTGAACGTGAAAGGACCTATTTGGCAGTCGGGTTTTCATGATCGAGCATTAAGGAAAGATGAAGATGTGAGGTCGGTGGCTCGCTATGTGATTGCGAATCCGTTGCGCGCAGGTTTGGTTGATAAAATAGAGAATTATTCTTTGTGGGATGCTTGTTGGCTGGAGTCATTGTAAGAGAGAAATCGCGAGCTAAAGCTCGCTCCTACAGTAGAAGCGTAGCTTTAGCCGACGATAATTGTTTTACTTAGTCAATACAGCCTGTGTCGCAGCAATCGCAACACCCTGATTTACCTTGTCGCCTAATACGGCTTCAAGTGCGCTCACGCAAAGTAAAATGTTTTCTGCACGGCTGCTGTGGCCCATTAGGCCAATGCGCCATACTTTACCGCCAAGAGAGCCCAGACCAGCACCGATTTCTAGATTGAACTCGTTAAGTAGCTGGTTACGTACCGCTGCTTCATCAACACCATCTGGAATGGTGACAGTGTTTAGCTGAGGTAGGCGATCGGCTTCATCAACGATGAAACTTAGGCCCATGGCTTCTAAACCTGCACGTAATGCCAGGTGATTATCATAATGACGCTTCCAGGCATTTTCCAGACCTTCGTCCTGCAGCATTACCAGTGATTCATGTAATGAGTACATGGCGTTAACCGGTGCTGTGTGGTGATAAGCACGTTTAGTGTTGGCACCCCAGTAACCCATTATCAGGTTCATATCGAGGAACCAGCTTTGGACCGGTGTTTTACGTGATTTGATAACTGTCGTGGCCTTTTCACTAAAGCTCACAGGTGAAATGCCCGGTGTACAAGACAGGCATTTTTGTGTGCCAGAGTAAATGGCATCAATGCCCCAGTCATCTACACGTAACTCGGAACCACCTAATGAGGTTACTGCGTCTACAATGCTTAGGCAGTCATATTTACGTGCCAGTTCACAGAGTGTTTTGGCATCTGATACCGCACCCGTTGAGGTTTCAGCGTGAACGAAGGCGAGGATTTTAGCGTCTGGATTGGCTTTTAGTGCAGCTTCAACTTTGTTGCAGTCAACCGCGCTGCCCCATTCGTCTTCAACCATTACGGCTGTTGCGCCCATGCGCGTAACGTTTTCTTTCATCCGCCCGCCGAATACGCCATTCTGGCATACGATAACCTTATCACCGGCCTCTATCAGGTTGGCAAAGCAAGCCTCCATGCCCGCTGAACCCGGTGCTGAAACAGGTACGGTTAATTCATTTTTAGTTTGAAATGCGTATTGCAGCATGGTTTTTACTTCATCCATCATGCCGACGAATGTTGGATCCAGGTGACCAATCGTTGGGCGGGCCATGGCGCTTAAAATTCTAGGGTGTACGTCTGAAGGGCCAGGGCCCATGAGTGTGCGTACTGGAGGTAAAAACGATGTAATGCTCATAAACGAAATCCTGGGTGTCTATTTTAAAAAAATCTGGGGGGCTAGTGTCGGGCGCATCGGCAAGCCGGACGATCTAAAGAGGGGGATAATGCCATAAAAACGCAGGAAAAACTCCCAGTTTTGTGAGTGAATCAATCTAGCAAAGAAAAAATTAGGGGAAGATCTTTTGTATAACGGAAATTAATTGTTCTTCCTGTACGGGTTTTGCCATGAAATCATCCATGCCAGCTCTAAAGCACTGTTTACGATCTTCTTCTGTGGCCTTTGCGGTTAATGCAATGATAGGCAGATGAGAGTGCCTTTTCTCCAGTTTTCGCCATTGGCGTGTAGTCTCCAGGCCATCCATATTGGGCATGTTTAAGTCCATAAATACCAGATCATATGGGTGCTTATGCATGGCGTATAAGGCGGTGTTGCCATCGGTGGCGATATCAACATTGTGTCCTAAATCGGTAAGATGGCTATAGATTACGCTTGCATTAACTTCATTATCTTCTGCGACCAGGATATTGAGGTTGCTGTGTTTTGAATTAATAGATTCAATGGCGAGTGGTTGTTCACTAAGTATATTGTGAAGTGCCTTTTTCAAATTATTTAACGAGATTGGTTTAATAATGTTTTCCTCAACTGAAGGTGAGGGTTCAATTTCGATTTGCTCAATATTTTGCAAATAGGAGGCATACAGTATAGGTGTGTTACAGCCAGCTTCACCACGAATGCGTAGTACGAGTTTGTAGCAGCTTCGCTGCTTACGATCTTCGCCTAAAATAAGTACATCGAAAGGTTTGTTTTTTTGCTGGCTCCAAATAATGTGTGCAATTAGATTGTCATGGCCGGTTGTTGCATAAACATCCATGCCGAGTTGATGACAATACTTCTCAAGTATATTTTTATTGTTTTCGTTGGGTTCAAATATTAAAACACGTTTTCCAGCGAAGCTTGAGTCCGGGGCAATATTTGAATGTAACTGTTTCCAGTTGAAGCGTAAATTAAATCTAATATCAGCTTTGCTGCTGTAATTGATTTCAAACAGGCCATTCATTAGCCGTGTTAGTTGGTAACTAATACGTAACGGTAGAGCATCGTTTGTTTCGGGTATCTTATTTGATGTTAGGTGCTGTATATTTAAGTTTTGGATAAACTGGATTTCAATGCAGCTATTAACACTGTTATTAGACCCTGGTTCACTAGAATATGCACTAACGTAAATATCTTGCTGGTTGCTGTGTTCAATCGCATAGCGAATTAAGTTTGATAGTAGTTGGCGGAAACGTTGAGAGTCCAGGTTAATTTCATCGGGTATGGATTTGTCAATATAACAGGAGAGTTCAAGGTCTTTTTCATAACCAAGTGGTGCCAGGCTGTGAATCAAACTATCAATAAGTAAGCGAGGGTTGGTGCGTGACTGGTTAAATGAAATATTGCCTTTTTCGATACTGGAGAAATCGATTACATCATCAATGATGTCCTGCAAGGCGTGACTAGATTGACTAAGCGCTTGTATATATTGCCTTTGCTGATGATCTAATTTTGTTTTGTTTAAAACATTAACCATTCCAACGATACCACCAATAGGGGTGCGTATCTGATGGGTCATATTGGATAAAAACTCGGTTTTTGCATCGTTTGCCTGGTTAGCGATATCGGCGCTAAGCATCAGGCGTTTTTGTAAGGAGTATAAATAGGCCGGTAGTGCAATGATCAGGAGTAAAAAGGCGATGGCTTCAAGTGTGAGTAAATGCCAGGCATCTTCAGTGAGCAATAGTAGGTTGTAGCCAATTAATGTAAGGGCAACGGCTGCACCTAAAAAGCGCAATCCGTAACGTGTGCCGTAGCCAATGTAAATCCATAAATATACAAGCACGTATACGCTGTTAATGCCGCCGGTTAAATAGGACGAAAACGTGGTGCTTGCTATATCAAATATGAGTGCGGTATAACGGCGAGGGGTCGATTCTGTTTTCCAGAATATACTCAGAATATTAGCAGTGCTTATACTAAAGAATATAATAGTAAAGGTGTTAAGTGTTTCATATGAGACATTAAAATAGCCGCTATCTATACCGGCAGAAATGTAGAAGAAGGTTAGAGCCCCTATGCACAGACGAATTATAGATTGTATAAATTCGCTGTTTTTAAGCTTATCCATAGCCATTGCCAAAAAATTTCATAGAAGACGAATCATAGCACAAGGTATAAAATTAGCGTTAGAGTAAATTTCTTCTAGAGTGTTGTCTAAATTGATCGTCTCTATAAAATTTATTCTTCTGCCCCAAATAGCCCGGAACAATTGATTGTATAGTATTCCTGGCTGTATATAGTTGTCTCTGATGACAGATGCTATCTACTTTCAACGAGTTGTAGTTGTCTACAGAAAATGGCTTGCCTGGTATGTATTCAAGTAGATTGGCCTGTAATTTTGAGATGCTATCAGGCAAGGAAATAATCCAGTGTTTTCGGCCGATTTGTTGGCTGGTAAAACACACCAGTTCTTTAAGCGTGTACGTTTCAGGGCCGCAAAGGTCAATTCGTTTTCCAAATGATGCTTTATTGCTGATTGCATCAACAAAAAATTCGGCAACCTCCTCTACATGTATAGGTGCAAATTTTGCCTGCGCACAGGCCAGAGGAAAGATCAGCGGGCTTAGCTTTAGGATTGATGCGAAGCGATTGAAGAAGCTATCATCAGTGCCGAAAATAACGGATGGTCTGAAGCTGGTAACGTCTATGTCAGTAGAAAATGAGTGAATCAGATTTTCTGCTTCGCCTTTAGTGCGTAAGTAGTGGCTGGCTCCGTGTGATGCATCTGCATTAAGTGCGCTCATCTGTATAAGGCGAGTGATTTTATTGTAATGACATGCGCTAATTATTTTATGCGCAAGTTGAATGTGGGCGCGACGAAAGCCGTCACCATTATGTTGTTTTTCATTTAAGATGCCGACCAGATTTATTATCATATCTACATTGGCGGTGGCGGTATTGAGTTGAGATTGATTGTGAATATCAATTTCAATAATGTTCAGGTTAGGCAATACGCGTAGCTCATTACAATGTGAGGCACGGCTAGTAAGAATAAGCACATGATAGCCTTTTGCTGTAAGTCGACTAGCGATGTGCTTGCCAACAAAGCCACTGCCACCAAGTAGGCAAACTGATTTATAGTGCATTGTAACGAGACCCATGAAGCGTAAAATATTAGTATGAATTATGCATGAAATAATACCTTGACATGAAGTCTTATTTAACACAATCTATTTTACATGAATGCTAAGTTACAAGTTAAACGAGCTCCTGTTCTACTGCGCCGAATTTGGTGTGGTCAGATTGTCTGTGAGCTTTGTTTGTAAATTTAGAATCTAAAAAATTCAACAAAAGGCCACGGACATTATTGTTTGTGGCCTTTTTTCGTTATGCGCACTTTAAAAATAATCGTTAGTTAAAAAATAATAAAGAAGAAATTTAAGTGACAGGTAAAAATTTATATTCGACACCAAAATGGTTGATTGTAACCGCCTATAGCCTGGTGATAATTATATGGTCGACGACGCCTATTGCCATAAAGTGGAGTAGTGAGGGAGTTGGGCCTATATTTGGTGTCTCTATAAGAATGGCGTTGGGCGCGATAGTGTCGTTGCTGCTGGTACTGGTTTACTATAGAAAATTTCCGCTACATAGAACGGCTTGTAAGGCCTATTCTGCATCTGCACTGGCCTTGTTTGGCGGAATGATGCCAGTTTACTGGGGTGCGCAATATATATCGTCGGGATTAATATCAGTTATTTTTGGCTTGTCGCCTATAGTCACGGGTTATTTAGCGTGGCGTTTTATACATGAGCAAAACTTTACTGCGATGAAAATATTTGCTGCGATGGCTGGCGTAGCGGGTTTGCTTTTTATCTTTTTTGAAAATGGCCAAGCATCAGAGGGCTATATCTATGGCGTGTGTGCTGTTCTATTGGCCGTTTCATTGCACTCTGTTAGTGCGGTGTGGGTTAAAAGTATTCAAGTTGATGTGCCGCCTCTTACTTTAGTGGCTGGGGGTTTGTTATTTTCCATGCCTTTATTTATGATGACATATATTATAAATGCACCAGCCTTGCCAGAAAGTATCCCGGCTAGAGCGATATGGTCAATTGTATATTTAGGTATAGTAGGCTCGGTAATAGGTTTTGTTTGTTATTACTATCTGCTAAGGCGTCTGGCAACATCAACGGTGGCATTAATTACTCTGATTACACCTGTTGTGGCATTATGGATTGGCTATGTATTCAATGGTGAGATTGTTAGCGTGAATGTATACGCGGGCACAATGTTTGTGCTGCTGGGCTTAGGTTTGCACCAATGGGGTGATGTCATGTTAAAGAAAATATGCAAGAAATTAAATATCTATTTGGCTTAATGCTGTGCTGTTGGGGTTTTTCTTCAACAGCTGCCACTATCAATGATATTCGTTATGAGGGTAATGACGTCACCCAGGTCTCGCTTCTTAATAGAGAAATTTATATAAAGAAAGGCGATGTGCTGGATGATAAATTAATTGAAAAGTCCAGACAGGCTGTAATGAACCTTGGTCTGTTTAAAACGGTTACATTTTATTTGCAAGATAGTGAAGTTGAACAAGATGACGTTAATAATTCGCTAGTTGATGTGGTGTTTGTTGTAGAGGAAAAGTACTACATGATTATGCTTCCTCGTTTAAAAGTCGATGACAATGAAGTGTATTATGGTCTTCAGTTCCGCTGGGATAACGTCGGTGGTCTTAATCATAAAATGGATGTTTTATTTCAAAACAGAGGTGTCACCCAAAACGTTCGTGAGAGAAACAATAGATTCCGTTATTTTTATCCGAATGTAAATAATAGCGCTTATAATTTTGGCCTAAGTGTACAGGATAGTAATTCGATTGATGAATTCGAAGGGGTCGTTAATAGGCAAGATGAAATATACGCCTTAAACCTTTCTCGTTGGCTAAACAATAAAGGAAGAAATCGTGGATGGTTTGTGGAAGGCAACGTTTTATATCAAAAAAGAAATAATCAGGTGTTTGAGGGCGATGAGTTGTCAGCTGAGATAAATGCGGTTATTTTAGGTGCTGAGATAGGTTATGTGGGCGTCAGTGAATATGAATATAATCGGGGTGGAAAATCTTATGGCTATAAGTTTGACGTATCGCATGAAACTATTGGCAGTGATGATTTCTTTATTAAACACTATCTTTATTATAGAAGTTACTATCGATTCGACAGCTTCCCATTATCTAATCTAAATGTGCAAACCTTATTAGGTCACTCTAATAATGATATTCTGGGAGAGTCGGCTTTTAAACTTGGCGGCGGGCAAGATTTGCGTGGTTATGAGAATGATCGTTTTGCTGGAAACACAATGTTATTAACGAATGTTGAGTATATGTTTCCACATGATGAATACCCGATAATCAGATACGTAGGCTTTGTAGACATTGGTAATACCTATGATGAAATTAGTGAAATATTTCATCGGCCTTTAAATTTGGGTGTAGGTGTTGGCTTGCGTTGGAAAATAAGAGCATTCGTTAATTTAGACTTGCGTGCAGATTTTGGTTACGGAATCACGGATTCGGATTATAGGTTCTCTTTCGGTACCAGTAATGCATTTTAGTGTGTTAATAACCCATTGAAAATTATTTAGCGATAAGTGCCGTCGATTCAAATGCCACAGCGGGCCAGCCTGAGATCATAAAGTTACGAATGTTTTGATGGTCTGCCGCATGTGGATTTTGTAAAACATCTTTACGGTAGTAGTCTCCAAAGCAATGAAGTGTTGATTCCTTAGAAAGCGCTTGTTCTTTTGCAAAGAAAAATATTTTACATGAGCCATTGTTTTCATTAGCGTTGTTTTTTGTGTCGCCATTTGTGAATGCGCTGGGAATAAAATTATAGTTTTCGTCAATAGTCGAAATAGTATCTTCAAATGTGATGCTTTCAGGTGTAGATTTTAGCTTGTTTAAATAGTCGTTAATATTCATAGTTAAGTCTTTTTTCTTTGTTATAAATGTCGCGCTTATATTTTAGGGATGATATTTCTCAGGTCTTTCTCTTCAATTACAATGGTGGCCTGTTCTTTTAACACGGGTTTTGCGCAAAAGGCAATGCGTGTATCTGCATGTTTAAACATGCTTAAATCATTGGCACCATCACCGCACACCAAAGTGTTTTTTCTGTCTATTCCCATTAAACTTTGTAGACGGGTAAGTAGCTCACCTTTAGATGTGTCGAACATCATTTCTCCGCCAACCAGGCCTGTTAACACACCATCAACTGAATGTAGGGTATTACTAAACTCTACATCATAGCCAACAATATCTTTAAAGTGACGTGTTGCATTGCGGAAGCCGCCGCTAAAAATGGCAACCATATATCCCTTTTCTTTTAATGCGCTAACCAGTTCTTTCGCACCTGGCATTAAGGGCAGGTTCTGGCATATTTCATTAAGGCGACTTTCTTTTAGGCCTTTAAGTAATTTAACCCGCTGTTGCAGTGCGCCAAAAAAATCCATCTCACCACGCATTGCGGCTTCCGTTAGTTTGGCAACGGCTTCTTCCTGGCCTGTTTCACGGGCTAAAAAATCGATGGTTTCACCATCCATAACGGTTGAATCAAAATCCAGTACGGCAAGTTTCATATTGTTGTTCTTTATTAATAAATAAAATTAAATTGAGGGCGTATCCAGGTAACGAGCGATAAGGCCTTTCTCGGCCATGTCTTTATCTAATGGGATGCGAATTTTATATCCACCGCCCTTGGCCTCATCCATGGGTTTGCCATGCAGGTCTTCCATGCGAGTTAAAATTATATCTTCATTACCAGAAGGTTTAATAAGTTCCAGTTTGTCGCCCACGGTAATTTTGTTTTTCACATCAATGTCTGCCATACCTGTGGCTGTGTTATAGGCAATAACTTCACCAACAAACTGTTGCTGATGGCTCAGAGAGTTGCCTTGCATATAATTTTGATAGTCTTTGGTGTGGTGGCGTTTATAAAAACCATCGGTATAACCACGGTTAGCCAGGTTTTCCAGAACGCCAATTAATTCGGGATCAAACTCCTTGCCAGCAGTTGCATCTAAAATAGCCTGCTTATAGGTTTGTGCGGTGCGTGCAACATAGTAGTGAGACTTGGTGCGGCCTTCAATTTTTAAGCTATCTATACCAATATCCACTAGTTGTTTTACATGTTCGATGGCACGTAAATCTTTTGAGTTCATGATGTAGGTGCCGTGTTCATCTTCTTCGATTGGCATTTGTTCGCCGGGGCGATTACTTTCTTCGAGGAACATCACATCATCAGCCGCTGGGTGACGTACAGCACCCATATCGGAAACCTTCATCGCTTGTTCGGTTTTTTGTTCCGTTTCCTGAGGCTTGTATACGCCTTCGGCATTTTCTGTTGAAGGTGTTGAATTATATTCCCAGCGACAGGCATTGGTGCAGGTTCCCTGATTGGGGTCCCGGTGATTAAAGTAGCCGGAGAGCAGGCATCGCCCGGAGTAAGCAATGCACAGTGCGCCGTGCACAAAAACTTCCAGCTGCATATCCGGGCATTCCTGACGAATTTCTTTTATTTCATCGAGGGATAATTCACGGGATAAGATAATGCGTTCAACACCAACCGATTGCCAGAATTTTACTGCTGCATAGTTAACGGTATTGGCCTGCACAGATAAATGTACCGGCATGTCTGGCCAGGTTTCCCTCACCATCATAATTAATCCGGGATCGGCCATAATTAATGCATCAGGTCCCATTTCAATTACCGGGCGCATATGTTCAATATAGGTTTTTATCTTGCTGTTATGTGGCATTAAATTCGAGGTAAGGTAAAACTTTTTACCTAGCTGATGTGCCTCATGAATACCAATGGCCAAATTGTCTTCCAAAAAATCATTGTTTCTAACGCGCAGACTGTAACGAGGCTGCCCGGCGTAAACGGCATCGGCTCCATATGCAAATGCATAACGCATATTCTTTAGAGTGCCTGCGGGTGAAAGTAATTCTGTCGTTGCCATATTCAGTCTTAAAATGTTTCAGGGTGATTCAATTGGCGTATTTTACCTTATTTAGGTGTTTCGGTTAAACTGCTGTGCATGATTGATTTAATAAATAATATCTGGTCAGTTTACCTCGATACCGCGTTTTGGTTGATAGTGGGTTTGATTTCAGCAGGGCTGGTTAAGGCCTATATACCGGCGGATGCAATGCAGCGCTGGTTGGGTGGTAAAGGCTTTGCAGCAGTAGGCCGCGCGGCATTGTTTGGTGCACCCTTGCCTTTGTGTTCCTGTGGTGTGTTGCCTGCGGCACTAGGTCTGCGTAGAGCAGGCGCCTCAAAAGAGGCAACGGTATCTTTTTTAATCTCTACGCCAGAAACCAGCATCGATTCAGTCGCCGTGACCTATGCATTAATGGGGCCGGTGATGGCGGTCTATCGCCCTGTTTCTGCGCTGCTAACGGCTTTAGTAACCGGTTTGGCGACTGCATGGGTGGATGATGGCGAAGACGAAGTGCTAGCGCCGAAGAGTGAAAGTTGTTGTTCTAGTGCGCCCGCAAAAACATCTTGCTGCGAAGAAGTGAAAGAGGATGTGAGCAGTTGTTGCGCACCAGCCTCTAATAAACAAGAGGATAATAAATTTCTACAGGCCTTACGCTTTGCCGGGGCGGATTTGCTGGATGATATTTCTAAGTGGCTGGCTTTTGGTATTGTGCTTGCGGGGGTTATGATGACCCTGATCCCTGACGGTTGGTTGGCGCAGTGGGGGCAAGGTTTAACGGCAATGTTAGTTATGTTGCTTGTGGGTATTCCCATGTATATTTGTGCGACTGCCTCTACGCCGGTTGCTGCCGGTTTGTTATTGGCAGGTGTTTCTCCAGGAGCCGTTCTGGTATTTTTATTGGTAGGGCCCGCCACTAATATTGCAAGTTTGATGTTAGTGAAACAGGAATTGGGCGCTAAGGTTACACTGATTTATTTGGGCGGCATTGCAATATGTAGTGTGCTGATGGGCTTGCTGCTTGAGTGGGGATTGCGGGTATATGACTTACATATTATTGTCAGTGCTCAGCAGGCAGATACTATGCTGCCCTATGAATTAAGTTTATTTAGTGCGATTGTTTTATTAATTTTAGTTGTACCTAGAGTGCGTAATTTTCTGTTTCCATTTTTTGCAAATGAAAAATAACCCACACTAATAAAAGCCTTCAATAGACTAAATAATGCATTAAATAGCGTTAAAAGCGTACAAAATTAGATGTGTGCTTTTACAAGTGCTTATTTGCTGGTATAAGTACTTTATTAACTATGGGGTATTTATGATTCAAGCTACACATTTACGTAAGCCATCGCGCGCTGTCTTTTATTCGTTTCTATTATTCTCGGTGATTTTTTTATCGGCCTTCTCTCAAACATTATTTGCGGAAGGTGTTTTTGAAAATCGCCAAAAGGCGAATCACGCTTTAAGTGGCGCTGAGACTAATCGATTGAGCATTGAACACAAGATGAGATTTGGCGCGAAGTCTGCACCAGAAATTAATCGATCGTCTAATCCATGGGAAAAGAAGAAACAGAAAGCTACGCAGCCTGTTCAAAAAGCGAGCTGGGGTGAATGTCGAGATTTTGCGTTAATTAAGCGTAATAACTGCTACCGTGAAGGTCAGAGTGCCTATGGTTGTGAGCAGGTTTATGAAACACGTATTAAACTGTGTGACAATACGCTGTAAATTACTACAGGGCTTGCCTTATTAGGTATTGAGATAGTTGCAAAGCACCCGATTGCTCATCGGTTAGTTCGGCATCGTCATATTCCGCCTTTGCCGATGTCTCTTTACTTAACAGGGTCTCTAGTACCGCAGATAGTGCATGAATACGCTCTTGTGCGGTAACCATTTCTAGCATGCGGCTATATGGCTTTAGTAAGTCAATGTAGTGCACTGCATCAAGTAACTTTAGGCTGATGTTCTGGCCGCGATCATTTGTGTAGGATAGGGCCAATGCTACATTGCATTGATTTTTTTCGCTATTGAATTCACTAAGTTCCTGTTGTGTCTGTTGCAGACAGTCGTACAAATAGTTGAGGCAGGATTCAATTTCTTTGCGCTCGCTGAAACTGGTTCTTTGCACAAACTGGGTACGCTTAGCGGTGATGGTAAGAAACTGTATAGACAGGTTGTTGATGCTATGGACGAGTGTTTTTACCGTGTACTCTTGCTCAGGGCCCAGAGTGAGGCCGGTATCGAAGCCTAGCTGTTGAAGCTTTAGCAGCAGATGGTTGTTTGCTGTTTTTAAGCCTACGAGTAGAGAGTTTATAGTGGTAATAGAATTCGCCATAAAAAATCTGATCCTTCAGTGTTCGCGGTGCCTTAGCGGATATTTTATTGAAGCTTGCCAAGTAAGGCTTTGTGGCGATATCACCACTCATTATCACATGGTTTTGAACCACATTCGCTCGTTATTTAAAGCTCTAAACACTATATATTGTGTATTTAGAGTGGTCAATAACTAATAGGTGTGTTTTTTATAAAATAAGCAAATACTTAATCTCTGTGGATAAGTCGCTTATTTTTAGAGCGTGAAAGGCTCTGAGTGCTGGCTAAAAAATGACCGTGTGAAATCTGTAGAAAAAAATCTGACTAATGGTAAGCCAATTTTAGTATGAATGTTAATTACCGATGGCTAACAGATAAATGACATAAGCGGCACCAACAAATTGAAAGAAATGTAACAGGTTTTGCAGGCTGCTCAAGGCTCGATAATTATTTGTATTAACAATACAGAAATTTTCATCACAGGCCTTGATTAGGCCTTTTAAAATATGTGCGTGGTTAAATACATAGCTGGCCGCCAATATAGCGAGCATGAACGCGGCGGGCCGATTATTAACCAGCGCGGCACAGATACCGCCCAATAAACAAAAAACAGAATTTAGACGGTATAGTCGACGATAAATATACAAGCTATCGGTCAAATTAGTGGGGTGTTTGAGGAGTGCGCTATAGAGTAAAACGACGAGTAAATAGCTGCCCATAGTGGCGCCGGTAAAAGTGGCGGAAGCCAGATTGAAGAGTTTGAATACATCCATTTCGGAATTGTATCATTGATTGAATATTGAGTCGGTTTTACGCTAACGGCAGGACTGCAATAGGCAGGAATAGTAGGCCGCTGAATAGCAGCCTACTATTTTTACGATTAATAGTTTTCTAAAGAGCGAAGCTTTTCAGGTAGCAGTTTAAGGTCTACTAATGAACTCACCAGGGCCTTTAAAAAAGTGGCTTCGTCTTCATGAATCATTTTGTAGTACTGTATTTTCATGGTTAGTGCGCTGCCAAAAATAATCGACAGTAGTGCAACTATTGACCCCATTGAAAGAGTGGAGACACCAGTAATACCCTGGCCTATTGTGCAACCAAGCGCTAACACGCCACCAACGCCCATTAATATGCCGCCAATTACATGTGTTATAAAATCTTTTGTACTGGCGAACCATTCGATGCGGAATGATTTAGAAATTAATGACCACGCTAGAGAACCCAGAATAACACCCAGTACCGCAACAATGCCAAAGCTTAAGTAGGCATTATCGAAGTCTTTAAGGGCATAACGCAGTGTTTGGCCAATAGGGTTGATAAAGGTAAATGATTGCGGGCCCACATCACGTGGACGAGCAGATGCATCATCTTCAATCATATCCCACGAGGATGGGCTGGCATATTCTTGCCAACTCAGATCCTCTCCATCGGCAGAGATAATCACCATGCTAGAGGTTACAAACCATGCAGCAAGTACCGCAGCACCAATTGTGAAGCCACCCAGCTTATTGTCAAAGCTGCTACGAAAATCTTTAGACTTAAAAATAAACCAAAGCAATATAGCGGCTGCTAACAAACCAATAGTGGTCCGCGTTGTATCAATGCTGGTGCCCAGGACTTTACCCATCACGCTACCAAGATCCTGGTGAGTGGTAAGGCTGGCTGAAAATGGGTTCGTCCACGAATAGAATAACAGTGAATAAATCGTGCTATCAGAACCTGGGAATGGGTTGATCATAAAGTAGGCGCAAATCGAAATGACTATAAACAGAACAACCGATTTTATATTTCCACCACCAATGCGGAGAAGTGTTTTGTTGCCGCAGCCACTGCCCATAGTCATACCTATGCCGAATAGTATTCCGCCAATAATATACTCTAACCAGGCAAAGTTACTGCCTCGGTAGGGAGGCAGGGTAGAATCCAATGAGGCAAAGCCGCCGGCTTCGAGGATAACCACACCGATAATTGCAACTGCCATGGCAAGCATCCAGGCGCGTATGCGACCAGAATCACCGATGTTAACCAGGTCTGAAACGGCGCCCATAGTGCAAAAATTGGTCTTATTGGCGACTGCGCCCATCAGAAATGCGATGCCCAATATTGTAAGCAATACGGTTAGGTGTGCGGATGAAAAATCTTCAAATATCATGGTATACCTCGCGGAAAAACAATCTGGATCGTAGGGAGCAGGGAAAGCCATGCGTGAGGCGCATCTGTGGCTAACCATACAATCTATTGATCGTATTTATGCACTTGCAAAACAGGCTGATGATGTTTCCTCACAAATCATGACAGTGACTTGTGTATGGCATGAAAATAAATGCACATAATGAAATTAGTGACAGGTTGATCTTTGCCAACTCTGTGAAGTGGCGCATGATACCTGTAGTCATCGACTTATTGCAATACCAGTTGGCATATTTTAAATGCCGCCTACATCATCATCCACGCTTAATTATATCACTTGTTAAGATTAGTGCATTAAGTAGAATTGTGAGTCTACTCGCAGAGAGCAGCTTAATGCTAAGCTGCGCCTGTATTGATATAGATAGTTATGATAATGAAAAAATTATTAGATGTAATGGCGGCTTTGCGCGATCCAGACGGCGGCTGCCCCTGGGATGTTAAACAAACTCTAAAAAGTATAATTCCTTATACATTGGAAGAGGCTTATGAAGTAGCGGATGCCATTGAGCAGGACGACATGGCGGCATTAAAGTCTGAACTGGGCGATTTATTATTTCAGGTGGTGTTTTATGCGCAAATTGCACAGGAACAGGGCGAGTTTGCATTTAGCGATGTAGTCGATGGAATTAGTGAAAAACTGATCAGGCGTCATCCGCACGTATTTGCGGATGCGCAATATTCTGATGAGGCCGTATTGAATGAAGAATGGGAGAAGGCTAAGGCGGCGGAAAGGGATCAGGAATCAAGCGTAGAAAAGGCCTCTATTTTAAATGGTGTGGCAATGGCCCTGCCGGCATTAAAACGAGCGCAGAAGCTGCAAAAACGTGCCGCGCGAGCTGGTTTCGACTGGCCAGAAATAGAGCCGGTATTTGCGAAAATTGAAGAAGAAATACAGGAACTTAGAGAGGCTATGCAACAAACAGACAAGGCCCTGGTGCATGAAGAAATGGGTGATGTGTTATTTAGTTGCGTGAATCTTTCTCGTCACTTAGGCGTAGATTCAGAAGAGTCATTGAGATCTTGCAATCAAAAATTTGAACGGCGCTTTTCATATATCGAAGAAACGCTTAAAACAAAACAGCAATCATTTGACAGTCGTTCCCTGGCTCAGCTGGAACAGTTGTGGCAAGACGCAAAACAGGCGGGCAAATAACGTGCATTTTGTACTATTAAATGGAGATAGGCTTAGCTTAATGCTTTGCCTATAATACCGCGCATGTATCTTGAACACTTTGGTTTATTAGCCGCACCATTTTCGATTGCCCCTGATCCTCGTTATCTTTATATGAGTGAGCGTCATCGAGAGGCTTTAGCACACTTGCTTTATGGGATGGAGTCGGATGGCGCTTTTATTTTATTAACAGGTGATGTAGGCACAGGTAAAACAACGGTGAGTCGTTGCTTGCTTGAACAGGTGCCTGAGAATATAAATATTGCACTGGTATTAAATCCCAAGCTAACAGCCATTGAGTTGCTGCAAGTTATTTGTGATGAATTGCATATTAAGCGTTTAACGGCAGACGTGAGTGTTAAATCACTAGTAGATGATATTAATCATTACTTATTGGCTGCCCATGCAATGGGAAAGAAAACGGTTGTGCTAATAGAGGAAGCACAAAATCTGGATTTGGATGTGCTGGAACAATTACGTTTATTAACAAATCTGGAAACAAACGAACGTAAATTATTACAGGTTATTTTATTGGGTCAGCCTGAGTTTTTAGATGTTTTAGACAGACCTGAACTATCTCAGTTGGCGCAACGTATTACCGCGCGATTTCATTTAACACCACTTAGTTTTAATGAATTAGAAGAATACATCGGGCACCGTTTGGCAGTGGCTGGTTGCCGGCGTCCGTTATTTGCATTTGGTGTGCTTAAGCAGTTATATAACTACAGTGGTGGCGTGCCGCGTTTAATTAATGTTATTTGTGATCGAGCCTTACTGGGTGTTTATGTGCAGGGTAAATACCAGATAGACAAGGCAACTCTGGCTCAGGCAGCAAAAGAGGTTCTGGGTGAAAATAAAGCCGCTAGAGTAAAATCAAAAAATAAACTATTTAAGCCTAAGCTCATTATAGTTGGTGCATTATTGGTGGTACTGGCCGGCGTTATTTATTTCGCGGGATATTTTCAGCAAAATATGAAATCGGATGCGCAGGCATCATATAAGCCTGATGTTCAAGCCGTAGAAAAGTCTCAAGCTATGATTGTTAATGCGCAATTAAACAATTCCGTAAAAAAAGATGCCTATATAGAATGGCCGGAACATGATCTGCGTATGCGTAGTAATACACAGGCATATCGTTCACTATTTAAACGCTGGCAACTGGAATATCAATTAGTCACCAATAGTACGCCGTGTTTTTATGCCAAAACACAGGGGCTTTCCTGTTTTCAGGATCAGGCAAATATTCAGGAACTACGGAAATTAAATCGTCCAGCGGTATTAAAACTTTATGATGATTTTGAAGAGCCGCATTATGCAGCGCTACTAGAGCTGGGTGCCGCAACTGCAAAAATTCAATTGGGCGAAAAGCTACAAACAATATCATTAGAGCAATTAGAATTACACTGGCAGGGTGAGTTTTCCCTGTTTTGGAAAACACCAGCAGATTATGAAGATTTAATTCGCCCCTGGTCTACAAGTAAAGCCGTGATATGGCTAAGTGAAACAATGAGCAAAATAGATGGGGGCACGCAAAGAATGGCAAGTAATGTTTATGATAGGGGTCTATTTGAACGAGTGAAAAAGTTCCAGGTAGCACAAGGTTTGAATGATGATGGAGTGGTGGGCGCTAAAACAATAATTCTAATTAATCAGGTGCTTGGTCTAGTTGCTCCAGTTTTAGAGCCAGCTAACTAATGTCGTATATATTAGATGCATTGAAAAAGTCTGATCAGGAGCGTAAACAGGGTGATGTGCCTAATTTACAAACCGTGCATGTAGCGGTTGCTCCCGAACTAAAAAAACCATGGGTCATGTATGCGGTAATACTCTTTTTACTGATGGCGTTGGCATTATTAATCGCTGTCATGGTGCTGGAGAAGGAAGGTGCTGATTTGTCACTTGATGATAAGCAGGTGCCTTTTCTGCATATAGATAAAAAGAATGAAGTCACTGGAAATAATGCTAAAAGTGAGAAGATGGATGCAGCTATTGTTGAACCCGAAACTACTGTGGCAACTACGCAAAAATCAGAAAAGAAATTAGAGTTGCTGCAACAGAAAAAGCCACCTGTTGAAGCGAAATCGAATAAGGCGGCAGCAAAACAACAGTTATCAGATATTAACGAAATACCTTATTTACAAGAGCTGGATGACTATCAACAGCAATTGGTGCCGGATATGAGCTTTGCCGGACATGTATATTCTTCGAATGCAGCCAGTCGTTCAGTTATCATTAATGGCCGTGCAATGTCGGAAGGTGAAATGCTTACGCAGGGTATGAGTATTGAGCAAATAACCCCCAGAGGCGTGATATTCCGCTTTAATGACGTTATGTTTCGAGTTGATATTCTACAAGACTGGTCTTTTGAGTAAGACATAAGACATTAATGTTGTTTATTTATTTTAATAGGCTAATCTCTTATATGAGGCAGAATCTGAGAGGCATTCTGCACAGAACGAATATACTTACAAAAAAATCAGGACAGTTACATGGCAAAAATATTGGTTGTTGATGACTCACAAACACAGATACAGAGCATCACTAAAATTTTACAAAAAAATGGTCATGAAACTATTGTTGCAGAAGATGGCGATGCCGCAGTTTCTCTTGCGCGTAGTGAGCTACCGGATTTAATCCTCATGGATGTGGTGATGCCGGGTTTAAATGGTTTTCAGGCAACTCGACACATTACTAAAACGGAAGGAACCCAGCATATACCCGTGGTAATGCTGAGCAGTAAAGATCAGGAAACCGATAAGGTTTGGGCGGAGCGTCAGGGTGCTAGTGGCTATATTATTAAGCCGGCAACAGAAAAAGATCTACTGGACATTATTAGTAAATTGCTTTGAATCATCGCATTCATGCAGCGCTTAATGCGCTGCATGAGCATCAACGCACAAACTTTTACACACACAACACCCCTCCTTTGCTGCGGGTGAGCTTGATTATTTTGCTATAATAAGCGGCTCTACAGCTAAATAATCCCCTGGTAGTAATGAATCGAACCTTCTCAGTAGCCCCAATGTTGGACTGGACAGACCGACACGAGCGCTTTTTTCTACGCCTAATTTCAAAAAATACCCTGTTATATACGGAAATGGTTACCACCGGTGCAATCATTCATGGTGAGCGCGCGCGTTTTCTTGAGTTCAATACCGAGGAGCACCCGGTCGCCCTACAGTTAGGCGGTAGTAATCCCGCTGATCTTGCTGAGTGCGCAAAAATGGCTGAGCAACAAGGTTACGATGAGGTGAACTTAAATGTTGGTTGCCCCAGTGATCGAGTGAAATCCGGTATGTTTGGCGCCTGTTTAATGGCCAGGCCGCAACTCGTGGCAGAATGTGTTGATGCCATGCAATCTGTTGTGGATATCCCGGTGACTGTAAAACACCGCATAGGCATAGATGAAAATGATAGTGTTGAAGAACTCTTCGAATTTGTAGAGGTGGTTGCGGCAGCGGGGTGTAAAACATTTATAGTGCACGCACGAAAAGCCTGGCTTAATGGTTTGAGCCCAAAAGAAAATCGGCACATTCCACCGTTGCGCTATGACGTGGTATATGAATTAAAAAAAACCATGCCACAGTTAGATATTGTAATTAATGGCGGTATTAATGATTTGTCGACAGCACAACAACAACTAGAGCATGTTGACGGGGTAATGATGGGGCGAGAGGTTTATCATAATCCTTATATACTGGCTGAAGTCGATCAGTTGTTGTATCAGTCAACAGCACCCGTGTTATCCCGGGAAGAAATTTTTGCGGCGTTCCTACTTTATGTTGAGCGTGAGCTTGCAAAGGGGACGCGTTTGCATTCAATGAGTCGGCATATATTGGGTTTGTTTAATGGCCTGCCGGGAGCGCGTAAATGGCGTCGTTATATTTCCGAAAATGCGCCCCGAGCAGATGTCGGTGTTGATGTTGGGCTTGATGTATTGAGACAGGGTTTTTTACATATTGGTTCGCTGGAAAAATGGTAGCGTAAAAATAATTTAAACCGTATGGAAAGAAAATGAGCCGGAAAATAATTCATGTTGATATGGATGCATTTTATGCAGCTGTTGAGCAGCGTGATTTTCCAGAGCTTAAGGGGCAGCCCGTTATTGTAGGAGGGCAACCCGATAGTCGAGGGGTTGTCGCTACCTGCAGTTACGAGGCGAGAAAGTTTGGCATTCATTCGGCTATGCCTTGTTCTCGGGCATATCAATTGTGCCCACAAGGTGTGTTTGTAAAGCCTCGGTTTTCGGCTTACAAACAGGCATCAGAACAAATTCATAGTGTATTTAAAGAATTTACTGACATGATAGAACCATTGTCATTAGATGAGGCCTATCTCGATGTAAGCCATGTGGATTTATGTGAAGGCTCTGCAAGCTTAATGGCCAAAGATATTCGTCAGCGAATTTTTCAAAAAACACAGCTTACCGCATCCGCGGGTATTTCTTATAATAAATTTCTTGCCAAACTGGCTTCAGATATTAATAAACCCTGTGGGCAATTTGTAATTAAACCAGGTCAGGCCGAAAAATTTCTTTGCAATTTTCCAATTGGGAAATTTTATGGCGTGGGTAAAGTCACAGAAAAGAAAATGCAATTAAATGGCATTAATACCGGTGCAGACCTTAAACAAAAAAGCCTACAGGAATTGCTGCAGTTATTTGGAAACTCTGCGGAGTATTATTATGATATTGCGCGGGGAATAGATGAGCGCGAAGTCGTTAGTCATCGTTTAAGAAAATCACTGGGTGCTGAAAATACCTTTCAAAAAGATTTAGATGATTTTGCAGAGATGCTTGAACAGTTAAAATTATTAAGTATAGAAACACTCGGCAGCCTAAGTCGGCGAGATTTAATGGCTTACTCAATAACCATAAAAGTTAAGTATGCAGATTTTAAACAAATTACCAGAAGTTATACCAGTACCACTATAGTCTCTATGCCGGATACTGTATTTGAATTGCTGCCTATTTTATTAGGTAAAACAGAGGCAAAAACAAAAAGGGTGCGCTTGCTTGGGGTGTCTTTTTCAAATTTGGTTGAAGGTAATGCATATATGCGTGGTGAACAGTTGTCACTTTTTTAAGAGTATGAATTGGCTGGTTTTGTAATCTAAAGACTTATCCACCAGCTAATATTAAAACTCACGTCCGGTGATGTGCCGGATTTGATGTCTTCGCCAACTGAAAAATCTAATTTTTGCAGTGTATTTATCAGGTAGCTACCACCAAAGGTAAGTTGATAAGACTGCTGCATAAACTTAATATCTGTATCAAACAGCGCGCTATGAAATTCAAGTTGAGCCTTTAATTCTACAGGCTTCCATGGTTGAAATTTGATGCCTGCCATGGCAAATGTCCCCCAGTTATTATGAATTTCCGGCAGTACTTTATTGTTGTGCATATACAGTAGTCCTGCCTGTGCAAATAACCAGCGGCTGTCATTAAGGCGATAATCCATCGCCGCCCACGCAGCAATGTCTGTGCCGCCACTACCGGTTAATTTTTTGTAGTCGCCGGTGGGTAGTTTCAAACTAGTCCAATAGCTAATAGCTATATCGTTTGATTTTTTTATTTGCCAGGCAAGTTGAAAAGCAATGTCACCGATATCTTTCTGCTTGCTACTTATATTTAACTGGCTGGTATTGTCCTGCGTGTAATCGATAGAAATTTGATTGTAGGGAAGGCCTGGTTGCAAACCTCGTGGGAAACCGAGGGTTTTATGGTAGTTGTCGATTGCCGAATCAAATATGCCGCCAGTGTGTGCAATTACGGGCAGGTGGACTCTGAGCATCCAGTTTTGCTTAAATCCATAGTCATAAAAAAGATTAAGCTGCCAGGTTTCAAGGTCAATAAAGAGCTGGTCATTTGTGCCGCTTTGCGCGATTAGGGTATTGCTGATATTGAGTGAACTAATCCAGCGGCTGTTATTTTCTTCTAGCAGGCGTGCTGGTGTGGCCGTCGGAATGCCATAAATAAGCGATAGCGGGCTTTGGTTGCGCGTTATAAATGGGCTGCCCGGTCGTGCATCGCTTAAATTACAAAACACTAAAGAAAAACACAAAAAAAGCCCGCTGATTATACAAACAGCGGGCTTTTTATAGCGGTAACATAACAAGTCTTATTTTAGACCTGAGTAGTAAGCAGCAAGGTTAGCCATATCTGCATCAGACAGAGGCTTGGCCATGCCGTTCATGCTTGGGTCTTTACGAGAGCCATCTTTAAACGCTTTAAGTTGCTTTACGATGTAAGCATCTTTCTGGCCTTTTAGGTTTGGAAACATAGGAACACTGCTTACGCCATCAGCGCCGTGGCAAGCTGCACAAGTAGCTGCTTTTGCTTTGCCTGCTGCTGCGTCACCGGCTGCAATGGCAGAAGAAGCACTAAGGGCCAGAACTGATGTTGCTAGCAAAGATATAATTTGCTTTTTCATTGATTTCTCCAAGTCGTGTTTAAAGGCACGATTATTAATTTAGCAGTAGGATTTTCGCAGAGCATGCGCTGGATGTAAATTAAGATTTTCTGATGTTGCCCGTTAGATCTTTTATAAGGCCAAAAAATTCAGTTATTTCAATTGCTTGGGTAATTGTTAATTGTTTGTTAATTGTGGATTTGATGTCGAGTTGATGCCCATTGGCGTGTATTTGCATAGCTGTCTGAATGTATAGATAAAGCTGAAAATCATCACAGACTCAGGTAAAATGCGCCGCTTATTGAATCTTTTAGTGCATATCTGAAGCGCGCCCTAATTAGGGCCTCGGTATGAATTCCCTTAAATGGTGAGGACACAAACATGGCTGATTTTAAAATCGCACCTTCTATTCTTTCTGCTGATTTCGCGCGTTTAGGCGAAGAAGTGGACAATGTAATTAAATCGGGCGCGGATGTCGTTCACTTCGACGTTATGGATAACCATTACGTGCCAAACCTGACCATAGGTCCTTTGGTGTGTGATGCGTTGCGTAAGCACGGAGTTACAGCAGAAATTGATGTGCATTTGATGGTTAAGCCAGTAGATCGCATTATTCCTGACTTTGCTGAGGCGGGTGCAACTTATATTACGTTCCACCCCGAAGCATCTGAGCACATTGACCGTACATTACAGATGATTCGCGAATTGGGTTGTAAGTCTGGCCTGGTATTTAACCCAGCAACGCCATTAGATTGCCTGCGGCACGTTATGGATAAAGTAGACGTGATTTTATTAATGTCGGTTAATCCGGGTTTTGGCGGTCAGTCATTTATCCCTGAAACATTAAATAAACTACGTGAAGCACGTAAGTTAATTGATGAGTCTGGTTTCGATATTCGTCTTGAAGTTGATGGTGGTGTAAAAGTTGACAACATCCGTGAAGTTGCAGCAGCAGGTGCAGATATGTTTGTTGCAGGCTCGGCAATCTTCGGTGCGAAGAATGCCGATGATGCGAATGTATATGACACAGTTATTGGCAAGATGCGCGACGAGCTAGCAAAAGCGTAAGGCTTTCCAGACCTGGTTGTTGAGTCATGAGAAAGTCTATGTGCTTTTTCGTGATTTAATTACAAACACCCCCTTTGTAGACAGATATTAGTAGAGATTTAAAATGTTAAATAAACCGAAAATGGTACTGATAGATGTTGACGGTACTTTAGTCGACAGTGTGCCCGATCTGGCTTATTGTGTTGATGAAATGATGAAGCAGCTTGGGATGCCTGTGCATGGTGAAACCAGGGTGCGCAACTGGGTAGGTAATGGGGTAGAGCGTTTGACACGTCGCGCACTCATTGGCCAGCTGGATGGCGAACCAGATGAAGCATTGTTTGAAAAAGCCTATCCAATCTTCCTCGATTTATACGACAAGAATGTGTGCGAACGTAGCTGTCTGTATGACGGCGTGCGTGAAGCCCTGGATTTTTTAAAATCAACCGGTGTAAAAATAGGTTGTGTAACCAATAAAAATGCACAGTTTACCTTGCCGATTCTTGAGAAGCTGGGTATTAAAGATGACTTTGAAATCATTGTTTGTGGTGATACATTGGCGAAGAAAAAGCCGGATCCATTGCCTTTATTACACTCAGCCGAACAGTTAGGTGCGAAACCGCAAGAGTCATTAATGCTAGGTGATTCAATGTCTGATGTTAAGGCGGCGCGTGCGGCTGGTTTTAATATTATTTGCATGTCATATGGTTATAATCACGGCGAAGATATCCGTGATTACAATCCCGATGCGGTAGTTGATTCAATGGCAGAAATCAAAAGTTTGATTGATTGGACGTAAATATAATTTAAAAACACGTGGCTCAAACAAAGCTTAAACTACGTTACTAAAAAAGATAATAATGATGAGTTATTTCAGGCAAATAGACATGCGTTTATACACACATTGGCGATGGTAAAACATCGATTGGCCTAACCCCGTGTATATAAATTGTCTGGAAAATAATCATGACGCCTTTAAAAGTAACGCTAGAAAAATTTAACGAACTTAAAAAACAAAACTATAGTCATATCCCGCTAGTACATGAAGTACTGGCTGATCTGGATACGCCTTTAAGTACCTATCTAAAATTGGCCAATGCGCCTTATTCCTATTTATTTGAATCTGTTCATGGCGGTGAAAAATGGGGACGTTATTCTATTATTGGTTTGCCCTGCGTAAAACGCATTAAGGTATTTGGCAAAACAATCATAATAGAAAATGGTTACGCAAACTCAGAAAGCTTTAAAGTTGAAGATCCATTGGCATGGATAGAAAACTATCAACAACAGTTTAACGTGCCGAATATTGAAGGCTTACCAAAATTTACCGGTGGTTTAGTCGGTTATTTTGGTTATGAAACCATTCGCTATATTGAACCAAAGCTAGCAAAAATTACAAAACCCGATAGCCTGGAAACGCCAGATATTTTATTAATGCTGTCTGAAGAAGTGGTGGTATTTGATAACTTAAGTGGCAAGCTTTATTTTATTGTGATGGCCGATCCAGAGCAGGATGATGCATATGAAAATGGGCAAGTACGTTTAGCTCAACTAGAACGGCAGTTACACCAGACTGTGCCAACTTATCGTCCCTCGGCAAAAAGTGTAAAAGTTAACGAGGAAGATTTTGTTTCAGGTTTTACTGAGGATGGCTTTAAATCTGCAGTAGCTAAAGCTAAACAGTATATTGTTGATGGTGATGTGATGCAGGTCGTGTTGTCGCAACGCATGACGATTCCTTTTAGCGCAGAACCATTGGATTTATATCGTTCATTACGCAGCTTGAATCCATCGCCATATATGTATTTTCTTAATCTGGACGATCACCATGTGGTGGGCTCATCGCCAGAAATTTTAGTTCGACTAGAAGATAATGAAGTGACAGTGCGCCCCATTGCAGGCACGCGTCCACGTGGTGCAAATGAAGCAGATGATATAGCACTGGAAAAAGAGCTGCTTGCTGATCCAAAAGAATTAGCAGAGCATTTAATGCTCATCGACTTAGGGCGCAATGATGCAGGCCGAGTCAGTAAAATTGGCAGTGTAGAGCTGACCGATAAAATGATTGTTGAACGTTATTCACATGTTATGCATATTGTTTCAAATGTTACCGGCCAACTAAAAGAAAACTTGAGTGCAATGGACGTATTGCGTGCAACTTTTCCGGCAGGGACCGTAAGTGGTGCGCCAAAAGTTCGTGCCATGGAAATTATTGATGAGCTTGAGCCGGTTAAACGAGGTATTTATTCCGGGGCAGTGGGTTATCTTTCGTGGAATGGCAATATGGATACAGCGATTGCAATACGTACGGCGGTTATAAAAAACAAAACCCTAAACATTCAGGCCGGTGCCGGTATTGTTTATGATTCTGTGCCGCAAAGTGAATGGGATGAAACCATGAATAAAGGGCGCGCAGTATTTCGCGCAGTCGCGATGGCCGAAGCAGGATTAGACGGTTCGCATCGTTGAGCTGTTATTTATTTGAATTAACGCTTTTTATGAGGCGCTATGCATGAAAGCATTTTGCGACAATACAGTAAATCATCCACTATTTGAGAAAACAATCATTGGATTGATTTTATTAAATGGTGTGATTTTAGGTTTAGAAACATCCCGTTCATTAGTTGAGCAATATGGTTCAATAATGGAAATGACCAGCCATGTGATTTTATTAGCGTTTATTTTAGAGGCGTCAATGAAAATTATAGCGGTTGCTCCACAGCTTAATCGCTATTTTGGTTCTGGTTGGAATGTGTTTGATTTTTCAGTGGTTGTTTTTTCCTTGCTACCAAGTACAGGGGAATTTGCAATGATTGCTCGCCTGGCTCGATTATTGCGAGTGATGCGTCTGATTTCAACGATCCCTGAATTAAGATTAATTGTGACAACACTAATGCGTTCATTGCCCGGCATGATGCATGTTGTTTTATTGATGGCTGTGATTTTTTATATTTACGCAGTAGCAGGTTTCCATCTGTATCATGAACATGATCCTGAATTATGGGGGACATTAGGTTTGTCATTGCTAACATTATTCAGAGTGGTTACATTAGAAGACTGGACAGATGTTATGTATACCGCAATGGAAATGAACCCATATAGCTGGATTTTCTTTGTTAGCTTTGTTGTAGTGGGTACCTTTGTAATTATTAACCTCTTTATAGCGGTTGTATTAAATAATCTGGAAGAGGCTAAACAGGAAAGCTTACTAGAGTTGCAGAAACCAACCAGTAAAAATGATCTGCTAAAAGAATTAAAACAAACTCAGTTAATGCTGCAACAGTTGCAGGCCAAAGTAGAGAATGCGTCGTTATGATGATAATGATAGATAACTATGACTCCTTCACATATAACCTTGTGCAATACCTGGGTGAGCTGGGTGCGGATGTTGTTGTGTATCGTAATGATCAAATTACTGTGGATGAAATCGAGAAGTTGAATCCAGAGCGTATTATGATTTCACCTGGCCCATGTACGCCGAATGAAGCCGGTGTGTCGATGCAGACTATCGAACACTTTGCCGGTAAATTGCCTATATTGGGTGTGTGCCTGGGGCATCAAAGTATTGGTCAGGTCTTTGGTGGAAAGATTATTCACGCGAAAAAAATTATGCACGGTAAAACGTCGATGATTCACCATAATGATCATGGCGTATTTAAAGGCTTGGAAAATCCGTATGAGGCAACTCGCTATCATTCATTGGTAATAGAGAAGGAGAGCCTTCCAGATTGCCTGGAAATAACCGCATGGACAGAAAATTCCGCTGGCAGCATGGATGAAATTATGGGTGTTCGGCATAAAGAATTAGCGATTGAGGGAGTGCAGTTTCATCCTGAATCCATTCTTACGCAGCATGGTCATGCCTTGCTGAAAAACTTTTTAGAAATGTAATACTTTAAAACTTATTGTTTACTGAGATAAAAACAGGATCTTAAAATGGATATGCAATTTGCGATTAAATTGGTAGCTGAAAAGAAAGATCTTAGCCGTTCACAAATGACCGAGGTAATGCGGTTAATTATGACAGGCCAGGCGACGGATGCACAAATCGGCGGATTTTTAATTGGCTTGCGCATGAAAGGTGAAACGGTCGATGAGGTTGTAGCGGCGGCTTCTGTTATGCGTGAGCTGTCTACTAAAGTATCTGCACCGGATGAATACCTGGTTGATACCTGTGGCACAGGGGGTGATTCTTCTGGTAGCTTCAATATTTCTACAGCATCAGTATTTGTTGCAGCGGCAGCGGGTGCGCATGTGGCGAAGCATGGCAATCGTTCAGTATCCAGTAAGTCGGGTAGTGCGGATGTTTTAGAATCCGCTGGTGTGAATTTAAATATTACGCCGGAGCAGGTTGCTGATTGCATTAAGCATGTTGGTGCGGGCTTTTTATTTGCAGTTAAGCATCATGGTGCAATGAAGCATGCGATCGGCGCAAGAAAAGAAATGGCGGTACGCACCATATTTAATGTGCTGGGGCCGTTAACCAATCCTGCGGGAGCGCCAAATCAGGTGATTGGCGTATTCAGCAAAGACTGGCTGGAGCCATTAGCTGAGGTATTAAAGCAGCTTGGCAGTCGTCATGTAATGGTTGTACATGCCGATGATGGAATGGATGAAATCAGCATCGGCAGCGCCACATCTGTGGCGGAGTTGAAAGACGGTGAAATAAAAACCTATACAATTAAACCAGAAGATTTTGCTATGAAGAAAGCCGATTTATCTACAATAAAAGCGGCGGATTCGACCGATAGCTTACAGATTATTAAATCGGTGTTAGATAATAAAGCAGGCCCGGCAAAGGATATAGTGTGTTTGAATGCAGGAGCGGCCATTTATGTTTCGGGTTTAACCGATTCATTGGCGCAAGGTATCGAAGCGGCTAAAGCGGCTATTGCGGATGGTAAGGCCAGGCAAAAATTTGACTTATTAGTTGAATACACAAATAAGTTTTAAATATTATTGTAGGCGCTGAACTTTGGTTTCAATACCTACAAACGAAGTGAGAATTATGAGTAATACACCCGATATATTACAAAAAATCCTTAAGCGAAAAGTAGAAGAGATAACAGCCGCCGTTGAAAAGGAATCATTAGCGGATTTAAGTAAGCGTGCTGAAGCAGGCTTGCCCGTACGGGGCTTTATTCAGTCAATAGAAAATAAAATAGCGGCAGGACAGGCGGGTGTTATTGCAGAAATTAAAAAGGCTTCACCCAGCAAAGGTGTGATGCGCGAAAATTTTATTCCCGCGGACATTGCAAAAAGCTATGAATCTGCAGGTGCTGCCTGTTTATCTATATTAACTGATCGTGATTTTTTTCAGGGCTCTACAGACTATTTGATGCAGGCTCGAGCGGCGACACAGCTTCCGGTGATTCGTAAAGATTTTATTATTGATCCATATCAGGTATACGAAGCGCGGGCGATGAATGCCGATTGTATTCTGTTAATTGTTTCTGCGCTTGGTGATGCCATGCTGAATGAATTATTAGGTCTGGCTCACCATCTAGGCATGGATGTATTAATGGAAGTGCATGATCGAGAGGAAATGCAGCGCGCAATTCAAACCGGTGCCAGACTGATAGGCGTAAATAACCGAAACCTGCGTACATTTGAGCTTAGCCTGAGCACCACACTGGATATGCTAGATATGCTGCCAGAGGATCGGATTTTAGTCACCGAGAGCGGTATTCATACGCCTGATGATGTGAAGCTAATGCGAGACAATAATGTAAATGCCTTCCTGGTTGGCGAGGCATTTATGCGAGCCGACATCCCTGGAGATAAGCTGGCCGAGCTATTTGCCTAAGCTCGATGGGAACCAATAACCACAATGGTTTTGCCATGTGCGCTAATTAAGCCATCTACTTCCAGTTCTTTTAACACACGCCCAGCCATTTCCCTTGAACAGCCGACAATTTTTGCAATATCCTGACGTGTTATTTTAATTTGCATACCATCAGGGTGGGTCATGGCATCGGGTTGCTGGCTTAGGTCTAACAAGGTTCGTGCAATTCTGCCAGAAACATCAAGGAAAATAAGGTCACGCACTTTCTGGCTAGTTTTGATCAGACGATCGAACACCTGACCAGACAAAATAAACAGTATTTCAGGGTCTTCTTTAACCAGGCTGCGGAATTGTACATAAGATATCTCAGCTATTTCACAGTCAGACTTGGCGACAACCATGGCGCTACGGTCAAGATCCTCTTTAAATAGCCCTGCTTCACCGAAGAAGTCACCACTATTGAGGTAGGCGAGGATTATTTCTGCGCCTTCTTCGTTTTCCGTTTGTACGCTAACTGAGCCCTTAATGATATAGTACAGGCTGTGCGGGTTATCGCCTTCATGGATGATTTTTTTCTTTGCCGAATAGGTCTTACGATGGCAATGATTTAGAAATAATTCTAATGAAGGATTTGATTTATCAATTTTAGGCAGCAGGCTCATGGTTTCCGTTTCGTATTAAATGGAGCGACTAAATTATAGTCAATTTTTACAAATGACCACGTATATTTGTATTATTAACTCAAATTATCAATTAATCATCAAGTTATATTTAGGTGCAGTGTATGAAAGCCAGAGTTAAATGGTTGGATAATATGTCTTTTGTTGGGGAGTCGGGTAGTGGTCATTCTGTTGTGATGGATGGTGCGCCAGACTCAGGAGGGCGTAATTTAGCCGCCAGACCAATGGAAATGGTGCTCATAGGCATGGGCGGCTGCACGGCATTCGATGTGGTTATGATTTTGAAAAAGGCACGACAGCCTATTGAGGACTGTATCGTTGAAATATCAGCTGAGCGAGCTGAAGAAGTACCCAGGGTATTTACAAAGATTCATGCTCATTATGTCATTAAAGGTAAAGGACTGAGTGAAAAGCAGGTTGAAAAAGCGGTTAATTTAACCGCAGAAAAATATTGCTCGGTATCTATCATGTTGGCCGCAACCGCAGATGTGACCCATGATTTTGAAATTATCGAAGAATAGTGTAAGAAAATATAACAAAGAAGAGCCTATAGAAAAGATGCAAAATAGTATAACTCAGGACTTATTCGATAGCCTGCTCACGCAATATTACAATGCATGGTTTAGATTTCATCCAGAAATGGCGGTACATGTTGGTATTAGTGGTTATGAAGAAAGCCTGAGGCCTTTTGATGATGAGGCAATTGGTGCGCTAGTATCGCTTAGTCGTAAAATATTGTCATCGCTTGATGAGTTAAACTTTTCAGAATTATCGACTGCACAACAGCTTGATTATACTATTTTGAATAATGCGGCAAATATTGAACTAAGCGAATTACAGGAGCGAGATTGGCGCTTTTTTAGCCCACAAAAGTTTTTGCCATTAGAGGCAATACACCAGCTGGTTAACCGGCCGGTAGAAAATGTACACAAGGCATTGAAGCACAGGCTTGAAAAAATTCCAGAATATTTACGTTTCGCAAAAACATTTTTAAATCAGCGGCCAGAAATCATTCCTCCAAGTTGGGCGAAAGATACCGTGCAGGCTTGTGACTCGGGTGCGGAATACTTTCGTCATCTGCTTAATAATCCAATGATACTCCATAAATTTGAAAATCCTGCTCGATTACAGCCAGTTTGTGATTCTGCGGCGCATGCCATAGAAGATTTTTCGAAGTACATACGTCAGGATATTTTGCCGCAGGCTAAAGGTGAGTTTGCATGCGGAAAAACGCATTTTAATAATCTATTAAATAAAGCTCACGGATTAAATATAAATGCAGATCAGTTACATGCATTTGGTGAGAAATTATTTAAAGAAATATCAATTGAGCTTGACGATTTAACAAATAGTCTTGATGGAGATAATGATGTTGAGGCACAACTAGATATTATTCGTCAACAACATCCTGTGAATGAAGGGCCGGCATTAATGAATGCTTATCGTGATCGAATACAGGCGGCACATGCATTTGTGCTTGAAAAAAATTTAGTAACAGTACCAGAGAGACAGGCATTAAAAGTGGTGGAAACACCGTTGTTTTTAAGGCATGAAATTCCGTTTGCTGCGTACGATGAACCATCATATAAAGATGAAGCGCAACAAGGTTATTATTATGTAACACCCGCCAGATCCGAAGGCAGTTTACTAGAGCATAACTGGACATCTATAGATTTAACCTGCGTACATGAGGCCTTTCCTGGCCACCATTTGCAGTTTGTTACCGCTAATCAAAATCCAGTAAACAGTTTGCCAAAAATGTTAAATGCTTCAGCAACCTTCTATGAAGGTTGGGCACTTTACTGCGAAGACTTAATGCAGGAACAGGGTTTTTTAGATAAGCCAGAACATAAGTTTATTATGTTGCGAGATCGTTTATGGAGAGCATTACGCATTATATTAGATGTTGAATTGCATACTCGAAATTTAGATATTGAAACTGCGGCGCAGAGAATGTGTGATGATCTGGGTTTTGATATTGATCAGGCAAAGGCTGACTTAAGCTGGTATACGCAATCACCAACGGTACCGATGGGTTATGCAGTCGGATGGGCTTTAATAAAGGCGCTAAGGGAAGTGGAATCTCAGAAAGAAGGATTTACACTAAAAACGTTTCATGATCGATTGTTGTCGGTTGGCTCATGCGCATTACCACTGGTAATTAAATATGAGTTTGGTGATGAAACATGGAATAAAGTCAGGGATAAAGTCTTTTCAATATAATAAATAGTCGCTTTGTGCGGCCGTTTATTTATGCAATGAACGTGAGATGTATTTTAGGCTGCTTCGGTAGTGGCTTCTTTCATTGTGTTTGCGACTAAGGTGTAAACAGTAATCCATGCGCCCTTTGTTTCCTCGGTAAAATCATCTTTTAAAGCAGTTCCTAAAGTCCAGATTAAAGCCTCACCTACTGTATCGTAATGTTCATCCTTAACACCGTAATCGACATGGCGTCGCCCCATATCCTGTATGACTGGTACGATAGTATCAAGTTTAGTTAAGGCATTAACGGCGGTGTTTAATATAGTCATTAACTTACGGCCTTGTTCCTTCATATCGCCTTTGAACATGGCTCTAACGGAAGGGTCGAGTTCAAATAATTTTCCATAGAATAGTTCGGCAGCAGTTTCAGAAATGGGAATAACCTTTACCCACGAGTCCTGTACTAATTTAATTTTTTCTGCATTCATAATATTTTCTTCGCAACAAATAATAATAAATTTTTGGAAAAGTGCTTTTTCCATATGTGATCATAATTGTTTATCTACAATGGATATTAGCATGGATCGTGCCAGGCAAATAAAAAACCAAGGCATTGTTAGAACTTGATTTTAAATTATGTGTTTATAAAATTAATTCAGGTTATTTGAGTAGTGTTTGAAAGATCATTAGTGTGCAAAGAGTTTGTCTATGCACTAAAAAGAAGCCGGTAGATGCGAGGGATAATCAATCCAATGTATTATTCATTTGTTAACGGGCCTTAATATTTGGCATGTAATGTGCTCATTTAATATTTCATATCATAAAATTTATAGTGAGCAGATGATGGGGTGGCTGGAAAGCGCAATAAATCAGCAGCGCAACCTGATTGAAAATATATTGTTAGAGAGATTGAGCAGGCTGGCACAACTTTGTGCACTAAACTGGAGCGATCGTAATCACCTGGATAGTGCGCTAGTAAAATATTTAGCTGTATCGAGGAGAGAGGACGATCTGAATTACCGATTGTTATATGCAATTAATAAATATGGTCAGCAATATAGCGGTAATATTTCTAAACGGTATACCGATGAAACAATTGTCGGCCAGGATCTATCGAGAAGACCCTATTTGAATTTTATTCACAAAGGAGTAAGTAGCGATTTTGTATTGAGTAAAGTTTATGTTGATAAAGTAATGAATACACACTGTGTAACGGCGCTGCATAGTGTGAAAATTAATAATGAGCTTGTTGGGTATATCGCAGCTGATTTTGACTTAAAAGATCTTCCTCTACAACATATAGGCGGAAACCAGATTCAAGCCTGGATGCAGATGAAAGGCGATCCTTCGATTAGAGGAGGGTTGTTTCAGCAAACACGAAGTCAAAGTTTAATGGATGTAAATATCGATAAGGTGTTAAAAACAACTGAAATGCTTTTTGTAAAACAGGGTGTGTTTCATGCAAAGCTGCATTTTTCGAGTTCTCGAGCCAGTCTATGGTCTTACACAGACCCTTATAGATACAGAGTGCATCTTTTAAAAGAGCTAATAAGTCCAGAGATAAGTTTGTTATATACGAAAACAGATTACCCTGCTGATGCAGCAGTGAGTGCTTCAATGATTTCGAAAGTTTTCAGTGTGTTTAAAGAGTTGCGAGTAACTGATGAAACTATCTATTTACGTTCGGCTTCCTTAAACATAATGAACGGGCTAGTCGGGTTGAATTTTTCCTGTGACGGCTCTCACTATATACCAGTCGATGAATTTTTAGATAAAAATGTCGAGTTCTGGTTTTCAGGGAGTAAGCTTTCTAAGCTGGAAAGCTTTGGGGTATAGCGTTGTTATGAACTATTTTATTGAATTAAGGCCAGGGCGACTGTTTTCAATATATCGTGTTTAGACTGTTTCAGTCTAATTGTGTGAGCTATGCAGATTGCATTGTGAGTAAAAAAATCTTGCCCCTTTCTTCCAGGAATGAAGTGGGGGCAAGAAAATGCTATGACAAAAGCAGGATGTATCTTATTTTTAATTAGAATACATATTGAGTCTGAATGAATAGTTCATCTTCATCATTGCCAGTAGTACCTTTCAGGTTTTCACCCATACGGTATGCCAGCTGTACCTTGATTTTATGTTTTTCTATAAACCAGTTTGCGCCAATCGATGTACGGTTCCAGGCATCGGCATAATTATCAGCGTCTTGAGTCTGGTAGCCTAATACAAGTTCTAGTGTTTTAGGTGAAACCATATAGCCCGCTTCAACAGATGCCGATGTTAGCTTGGTCGTGCCATTTTTGTACATACCACCAGTGAATGCTGGTAGAACGGTGTCCGCATCAAAAGAGTTAAGCTGTGCATCAACAGACAGGCCGTTTCCACGGTAAGCAGCAGATACTTCTAAGCCGGTTACAGAATCGATGTCAGGCTTGCCTGCAGTGGCTGTGTTGTTATCATTATCATTGCTCCAGCTGAATGCGCCAATACCGATGCTTGATCTTGGCTTGCCACTAAAATCACCCTGATCAAAACCCACTTTGCCGCCAAAGCTCATTTCTGCACGGCCACCAAGCATGAAACCTTCATTAAAGTCACTGTTTGCATTTGCGGGGGTATCAAAATCTAGCTTATTTTCATCTGGATCTATATTGGCTTGAGTAATTGCGGCGCCCCAGGTGAATAGCTTATCTGAACTAGTGCCTTCAAAATGAACACCCATGTTGCGTTCTGGTGTGCCATAGTTGTGGTCGCCAACAAAAGTACGTTCTACAAGCTGTT
>Ga0316206_1000560_pt1 | contig 46556 bp, 42 predicted proteins | sample 6monthpyrite_MG_FD_204942 | JGI IMG/M metagenome (GOLD analysis project Ga0316206, IMG submission 204942) | Microbial mat bacterial communities from mineral coupon in-situ incubated in ocean water Damariscotta River, Maine, United States -... | ecosystem: Environmental > Aquatic > Marine >...
TTATAAAGCTGATGGGGAATAAAACTGTGTTCTTTAAAAGTCCATAGTAGCTTATCTAATTCAAGGCAGTGTTGTTCGGTTTGTGTATGAATATATGTTGCGGCATTTGAGTGACAGGCTTTTTCCGAGAGTCGACAAGCTAATAGATCCCTGACATTTATATCAGTAGATTCGGTAATGTAGAAATCAATGCTTGTCATCTTTATCAGAGGCGAATAACGAGAAGCCAGATAACGGCGTTATAAACAAACTCAAAATGCTCATTTACTACGTGTAAATTCCGCTTTTTCGTTAGTTTATGCCTTGTTCTCTAACTTCTCGTTAACCGCTCGTGCTCCTATTGAAACTCTTATTTTTGGTTTATCAGGTATTGAGTTAATAACGGAACCGGGCGCCCCGTTGCGCCTTTATTCGCACCGCGATTCCAGGCTACACCTGCAATGTCGATATGCGCCCATTTATACTTTTTGGTGAAACGCGCGAGGAAACAGGCCGCAGTAATGGTGCCCGCTTCAGGACCACCGATATTAGCCATATCGGCAAAGTTACTTTTGAGTTGGTCCTGGTAATCTTCCCATAGTGGCATTTGCCAGGTTCGGTCGCCGCTGGTAGTGCCCGCATCTAATATGTCTTGTGCGAGTTTGTCATTATTACTTAACAAGCCGCTGGCATGGCTGCCTAATGCAACGACACATGCGCCGGTTAATGTTGCGGTATCAATAACGGTTTTAGGGTCAAACTTCTCGGCATAAGTCAGTGCGTCACACAAAATAAGCCGACCTTCTGCGTCGGTATTTAATATTTCAATGGTTTGGCCAGACATACTGGTAACAATGTCGCCGGGTTTGGTGGCAGCACCATCGGGCATGTTTTCGACACTGGGAACAATCGCAACAACATTTATAGTTAGCTGTAATTTTGAAACCGCGGCCATTGTTCCGATAACGCCAGCTGCACCGCACATATCAAATTTCATTTCATCCATCGCCGCACCGGGTTTAAGAGAAATACCGCCGGTATCAAAGGTGACGCCTTTGCCAACAAGTACATAGGGTTTGTCATTAGCTTTGCCGCCGTTATATTCGATAACGATTAGTTTGGGTGCTTCACGACTGCCTCTGGTAACCGAAAGCAACGAGCCCATTTTGAGCTTTTTCATTTCGGCTTCACCTAAAATGGTGACTTTAGTTTTTTTACAGTTCTTTGATTGTGATACAGCCTGTTTTGCTAAATAAGTAGGCGTACAAATATTGCCGGGTAAATTACCCAGTGTCCGAGCAATATCCATACCTGCAGCAATGGCGGTTGCTGTATTTGACGCGGTTTGCGCTTTTGGCAACTCCTTTTTATTTTGAACATTAAACGTGATGGTTTTCAGAGCCGAGATTTGTTTGTTTTTGCTTTTAAGTTCATCAAAATTATAATTGGCATCAAATAGTGCTTCACTGGCATGGCGTATTTTATCTGCAATGCTAATAGAGTCTTTATTGGTGTTTTTTATTTCAAGTTCCGCGGTATATATAACCGCATCTTTAATATGAGCTTTTTTTAATGCACTAAAGATGTGGCAATGCATTTTTCTGAAAGATTTCAGGTCCAGTTTTTTTTGTGAACCACAGCCAATAAGCAAAATACGCTCTGCTGCAATACCTTGAGGATTATCAAGCAATTGGGTATGTCCTAATTTGCCATCAAAATCGCCTTTGTTTACCAAAGCACTTATGCGTTTGTTACAGGCAGAGTCAATGAGTGTAGCGGTTGGACTGAGATATTTTTTTTCATGGATGGCCACGACAATGCAGTCTGTTTTTTGTGACTCGGCTTGTGTTGTTTTTACACGAATATCCATTAGGACTCCTTAGTGTCAAATAGTGATTCTACGCTGAGAATCCAGGTAGATAGCTACATTAATTGGTGATTTTTATACGATTTTTGATTTAAGGTTAATAAATTTTATTCTTGGCTTATCAATCTGGTGTATTATCTATATGTACAATTTAATCTGATTTGTAGTGATTTTAAAGTATCTAGTCCAAATTAGCATAAGAAAAACAACCTATTTAGAAACTATATTGTGATTATTGACCGTTATTTAATAAAAGAAGTTTTAATGACCTTTTTAGGGGTTGTTTTTATATTATTAATGATAGCCCTAAGTGGGCAACTTGCCAGTCTCTTTAGTAAGGTCGTTGATGGAACATTGACTGTGGATACGGTATTAACAATGTTTGGTTTAAAGCTAATCGTAACACTCGCTCAGGTTTTACCTTTATCTTTTTTTCTCGGCATCTTGCTTGCGTTTAGTCGATTATATAATGACAGTGAAATGGTGGTTCTGACAGCCTGTGGAATGGGCCAATTTAGAGTGTTACGTTCGATTTTAGGCTTGGCAATCGTTATAGCACTTCTTGAAGGGGCTGTAACGCTGGTGATTGCTCCCTGGGCAGAAGTTCATACCCAGCAAATCTATGCAGAAGTGGCAGCCCAGTCTGATGTAGATGCTATTATCCCCGGACGTTTTAAGGAAATTGATGACGGCGGTATTATTTATATCGAAGGCGAGAACCAGGAAAAGACACTCATGGATAATTTATTTGTGCAGCAAAATACAGATGGTAAAAAAGCGATTATATCGGCTGCGAGTGGCCGTCAATATATTGATGCTGATACGGGCGATAAGTTTGTAGTGTTGAATAATGGGAGCCGTTACGAGGGTAAACCCGGTCAATTAAATTTTGCGATTATTAAATTCAAAGAGTACGGTGTCCGAATTAAAGAAAAAGATGTTGCCCCTATTCGTTACAAACATTATTCGAGTCCCACTCTCGAGTTATATCGTTCCAAAAATATTGGAGATAAGGCCGAGTTGCAATCGCGTATATCTTCAATCTTGCTATGCATAGTCTTAGCCCTAATAGCGGTTCCACTTAGCCGGACTTCACCGCGGCAAGGACGTTATGCGAAATTAGCCATCGCATTATTACTTTATATTACCTATACCAATTTACTAAATGTTGCACGAGCCTGGATAATCAAAGGGGATATCTCGACCCAGATGGGTTTATGGTGGGTACATGCGATTATGATAATAATTAGTTTGCTAATGTTATTTCAGCAAACCGGGTTTAAGCATTATTTTCAGAAACAACCTAACAGGTCTCATGCATGAAGCTTCTGGAACAGCATATTGGACGTAGTGTAGCAACCAGTGTTTTTGCTGTCGTTGTCGTGTTGAGCTCGGTTGCGATGCTTATCGGGGTTGCGGGTGAGTTTGATATTATCGGGACGGCTAATTACACTATATTTACTTCCTTGAAGTTAATGCTGTTACTTTTACCCGATCGAATATATATGTTTTTTCCTTTAGCGGTTTTATTGGGCTCGATTCTTGGGTTAGGAGCTTTAGCAAAGAGTAGTGAATTGGTTGTTATTCGTGCTGCAGGTGTTTCAGTTTTTAGAATTGTGCTGGCGGTTATGAAAACGGCACTCATACTAATGGTTATTGACTTTGTTATAGGTGAAGTGATTGCACCTCCCGCCTTACAGTATTCGACACAACAACGCGTAAAAGCATTATCAAAAGATATTAGCTTGAATACGCAATATGGTTTGTGGGCGCGCGATGCGAACACCTATATACATGTACAGCGAGCGGATAATCAAGGTAAGTTGTTTAATGTTTATTTATATAGCTATGACGATAAGCATGAATTACAACAAATCCTCTATGCGAAAACAGCAGACTATGATGGCGAAGAATGGCAACTAACGGATATAGAAAAGACCGATATAAGTTTTGAAAAAATTAGTATTTCAAAGATTCCGTCAATGCAATGGAAGACCTTACTCGATCCCGATATTGTCAGTATTGTGACCTTTGATCCGAGTAAGTTATCAATATGGAAGTTAGTTAGTTATATAAGTTATTTAAATGATAATGGTTTAGATACCGCCCAGTATGAACTAGCTTTTTGGTCAAAAATAATGATGCCCTTTACCATTGCCGCAATGGTTTTACTTGCCGTCCCTTATATATTAGGTTCATTAAGACATACCAGTATTGGCCAACAAATTGTTATCGGCTTTCTTACGGGGTTGATTTTTTTTATCGCGAATCGTTTATTGGGGCAAATGAGTATTGTTTATAGCTTTCCACCAGTACTAGGCGCTAGTTTACCTACATTGTTGGTTTTTGTTGGGGCCTTCTTTATGTTCCGTCGAAACACCTAACACGAATAGCGAGGAGTCGGATAGCGGCGTTAAAACCCTCCTCAAAATGCTCATTTACACATGTAAATTCCGCTTTTTCGTCGGCTTTTGCCTTGCTCTTCGACTCCTCGCTATCCGTGTAAGGGGAGGGCGTTTCTTTTCATCTCTACTAAAACTTATTTACTACCCGTTTATTTATCTATACAGGTAATTATTATGTCGATTGTTGTTTGCCGAGTCGGCTTTTGCCTTGTTCTCTGACTTCACAGCATCCGTGCCATTATTTATGATTTAGTTACTTGAATAACTTGAGTTGAGCTAAACCGATTCCGCCAGGAGTTTTTTAAATTTCCCGCAACCAGTAACACGCAGCCGATGCCTAGCACTACGCTGGGGGGTAATTTTGCCAGGGCATTTATAAGTGGGTGGGTAAGGTTAGGGTGCTCGACTATTAAAAAATAACTGCCCGTGCCAATGAAAAGCCAGGTTGGTATACCGGTTAAAAAACGTAATAAGGCATGCCATAAGGTTAGGGCTTCACCAGTATCGCATATCAGTTTAATTTTCCAAGAGCGCATTCCGAGTGTTTGCCCGCCATGAGTCCAAAACCAGGCATAAAAACCATACCAGACAAACAGGATGTAGGTCGTCATAAAGGGGTTGCCGGGTTTGACTTGTTCACCACTTGTAATGGCAAGCACTATGGCTGAAGCTACTATAGAGATGGCTGCCAGTAGCCAGGCATCATAAAATAAAGCGAGTAATTGGCGAGTTGGACCGGCTAGTTGAGTCTCGGCCGGTAGTGAACTCATCGGCGTGCTATTAGTTGGTTCGTTTGAATTCAGGTTATTTTTATTATTCATTAGTCGATCATGATATTTCGGCGTAACGCTGTCAAATCTTTCGGTTTATATTTTTTGGGTAAGGCCTTATTTGTGAATGCATTTAACTGTGTATTGTCCCAGTTGCAATTTTTTGATGGCTGGTTTAAAACATATTCAGAATCAGCCAGACTTGAGCATTAACGCATTTAGGTCGTAGAACAGGTTTAATATTAATGAACATATACAGTGAACTAGCAACCTTACCGGGAGTTCTTGCAGCAGGGGAATATTCCTACCGTGGTGACCGCTATCATTACGAAGGTGAAATGGGGGATGAGCAGGCCCGAATGGCGTCGATTATGTGTCGTTCTACCACGCTTGCCGTGCATATGCAGGCCAATATGATGAAAGCACTCAATGCCGAATGTGGCTGTGCACCTGCACAAGGTTGGATGGTGCGTGGTGCTATATTCAGTGTATGTGTCTTCGGCAATATCTTTTGTTTTGTCGATAATGCCAATGCTTCTGTTAATGATGTCATGCAATTCTTAAAAGACAATGTTGGTGAACAAACCGGCGAGCTGGTTTAAAGCTGTTATTGCGAGTGAACAAAGTGAACGCGGCAGTCTGGTTGAATCAATCACGGTTCGCAATGACGAGTATTTTATAAATTTGACTAAACTATTAATATAATAAAATTAGAGGTATATAAATGCCAAGTGTTGATGCATTGATAGAATTAGAGGGCGTTGAAGGGGCCTTCAAATTCTCGCCAAAAGGTGAATTAATTGAATTTAAAGTGGGTCCAGACAGTGACTTGACCGAATCTGTTTTAGATTTACTGGGTCATTTGTGTGTCGCTAATATGTCCATTGCTACCATGCAGGCACGGGGTTGGGAAACCATGACGGGCATGAAGGGCTTTTACCCCATTAATGGTTTTACCTTGGTGGGTTTTGCCTGGACCGCCGTGACCAGTGATGAATATGGCGTGGTGATGCCCAATGGCAATGTAGATTACGAAGCTGCTTACGCCGCATTAGGAACCTGATTGTAATGGCCATAGCAATATTGAGAGTAATGGCGAGGGTAACTAACGGTGAGCGCTCATGATTAAACGAATGCTTGCACTGGACGGGGTTCAGGTGATTTGTCATTTTCGAGACGATGGCGAATTAGTGGAAGGCTATGGCATGATGGACGACCAGCAGATCGCCGGTCTGGCCCGATTTGCGCATGATTATAAACGCATCGTACAGGGCAATACGGACCAACTTGCCATGTTCACCCAAATGAACGGCTGGACCCCACCTGGCGCATGGATAGTGCGCAGTGAGCTCGTTTCTGTGGTGAGTATTGCCAATTTAGTCTGCCTGATAAACAACGCAGACGCTTCATTAAACGAAATAATGAAAGAAATGGACAGCTTGGCGCATTGGTAGTTTGAAAGCAGAATTTTAGTATTATCTCCCTCGTCTTTGTCGGTGGAGACTATCTTTCTCGTCATTCCCGCGGAGGCGGGAATTCTGAAAAAAAAGTCACTCTTTTTTTGTTTCCATCTAATAGACATATTTACCGGTATAATTATGTAATATAGGACTTGAAGTCCGTTATTGCATATGCTTTACTTTGAATATGATTAAACGTGAAATCACGAAAGAGTGTGTTCAACTACTCAGAGAGTATCCCGTTGTTACGATTTTAGGGCCAAGGCAAGCCGGTAAAACTACGCTTGCGAGGTCATTTTCAGAGTATGAATACAGTAATTTAGAGTTGCCTGAGAACAGGGATTTTGCTGTTAACGATCCTAAGGCTTTCCTCAAGCAATTTACTAAAAAGGTTATTTTGGACGAAATACAGAGAGTCCCCGAGCTGCTAAGTTATATTCAGGTGAGTGTGGATGAAACTAATCTAAATGGCCAATTTATCCTGACAGGTTCTCATCAGCTTGCTTTAAAAGAATCAATTGCGCAGTCCTTGTCTGGACGAACAGCATTACTACATCTATTACCGTTATCCATTTCAGAATTGAATGCCGCGGATATTAAATTCAAATGTTTTGAAGAATATGTTTTTTCAGGTTTCTTGCCCCGAATATATGATCAAAAACAGAGGCCTTTACAGGCCTATTCAAATTATTACCAAACCTACATTGAGCGTGATGTTAGACAATTGGTTAATTTAAAAGATGCGAGTCTGTTTGAAAAGTTCATGAAACTTTTAGCCGGGCGCGTCGGACAATTGGTTGATTATAGTTCTTTAAGTAATGATGTGGGTGTAGATGCTAAAACAATCAAAAACTGGTTATCCATTTTAGAAGCATCATACATAGTGTTTAAACTTCCTCCGTTTTATGAAAATTTTGGAAAAAGAGTTATAAAGTCACCTAAATATTATTTTACTGAAGTTGGATTACTTTCCTATTTACTCGGAATAGAAAAGCCTGCTCAAGTATCGAGAGATCCTTTAGTGGGTTCGATTTTTGAGAATATGGTTGTTCTTGAATGCTTAAAAGCTAGATTCAATCGAGGGAAAGTTGCTAATCTTTATTTTTATAGAGATAGTAACCAAAATGAAATTGATCTTCTTATCGATAATGGGGCGGAATTAACCGTAGTTGAGATTAAATCAAGCTCAACATACAGTAGCGCACAATTCAAAAATATTAATAAAGTATCGAAAGTAATAAAAAAGATAACGGAGGAATATTTAGTTTTCACTGGTGAGAAGAAAATTTTTAGTAACAATCGGCTTGCTATAGGATTTGAGCAGATTAAAAGCATGTTGTGATATATTTGGTATCACTGCAGTCCCGTTAACGCCCTCTCCCTCCGGGAGAGGGATGGGGTGAGGGGAGCTAATAGGTAACTCATTGTTATATTTATCCCCCCCTCATCCTAACCTTCTCCCTTAGGGAGAAGGGATTATTCTGATTTTTTGAAAGGTATCATTTCATGTCGCCTGTCTCTTCTAACACGTTGGCCATCCACAAAATCAAAACTTACCCGTCATTGTCATTATGTTAACCGGACAGCAGTGATATGCTACTTGCTTTTTGAGTTGATTTTCCACAGGAACCGCCGTTCCTGTCTGGCAGCATTAGCCCCTTTAGCGTATTATACGCATTCTTTTTAGCCTTCATTTTTCGAGAATTTATTCATGTTGCAGATGCGTGGCGTTCCAGCTTTATCCAGTTTTCGGTTACAAAAACAACTTTCAACGCTACAGGCTCTTGATGCTTCGATTGATGCACTCACTACCGAATTTGTCTACTTTATTGATACCGAATCCAGTTTAAACACGAGCGATTTAGCGACCTTAAACCATCTTCTAAATGAAGACCGTCAGTTTGTCGCTCCTGCGCAAACCGGGAGCCTGGTACTTGCTCTTCCTCGTCAGGGTACGATTTCGCCGTGGTCGACCAAAGCCACCGATATTGCACATAATTGCGGTTTGGAAAACATTAATCGTATTGAGCGTGGAATTGCTCATTATATTCATTCTTCATCTGAGTTATCACAACAAACGCTTACTCAACTCTCGGCAAGTTTACACGACCGTATGGTTGAAGATGTGTTGTTTGATTTTAAACAGACTGAATCATTGTTTAATCATGCCGAGCCTGCTGAATTTAAAAGCGTTGATATTTTAGCGCAAGGTAAACAAGCCCTCGAACAAACCAACATCCAGTTAGGTCTGGCGCTTGCCGAAGATGAAATCGATTACCTGGTTGAAAACTTTACCAAATTAAAACGTAACCCGACCGATGTTGAGTTAATGATGTTTGCCCAGGCGAACTCGGAACACTGCAGGCATAAAATTTTTAATGCCGACTGGATTATCGATAGCAAACCAAAAGACATCTCTTTGTTTGGCATGATTCGCCATACCTATAAACATAATCATGAAGGGGTGCTCTCGGCTTACAGTGATAACTCTGCCGTAGTGGAAGGTTTTAATGGCGGGCGCTTTTTCCCGCAAGCTTTGGGTGAATACGCTTATCATCAAGAACCGATTCATATTCTAATGAAAGTTGAAACTCACAATCATCCCACCGCGATTGCCCCTTTCCCGGGAGCAGCCACCGGTTCGGGTGGTGAGATTCGCGATGAAGGCGCAACTGGCACCGGTTCAAAACCCAAAGCCGGTTTAGCTGGTTTTTCGGTTTCAAATTTAAAATTACCGGCTGCAATGCAGGAATGGGAAGTGGAATACGGTAAACCGGATCGCATCGTCTCTGCATTGGATATTATGCTTGAAGCTCCCATCGGTGCGGCGGCATTTAATAATGAGTTTGGTCGGCCGAATATTTTAGGTTACTTCCGTACTTACGAACAAAGTATTACGAGCCATTCTGATACGGGCATGGGAACCGAGGTACGTGGTTACCACAAACCGATTATGTTGGCCGGTGGTGTGGGTAATATTAAAGCCGAACATGTTGAAAAAGGTATTATACCCGCCGGTGCAAAAATTATTGTGCTCGGTGGCCCTGCGATGTTGATTGGTTTGGGTGGTGGTGCAGCTTCTTCAATGACCAGCGGCCAAAGCCATGAAGATTTAGACTTCGCATCCGTACAACGCGGTAACCCGGAAATGGAACGCCGCGTTCAGGAAGTTATTGATCGCTGTTGGCAAAAGGGTAAAGACAGCCCGATTATCAGTATCCATGATGTCGGAGCCGGCGGTATATCCAATGCATTACCTGAATTAGTCAATGACAGTGGCCGTGGTGCCATTTTTGAACTGCGTAACGTGCCGAATGACGAACCCGGTATGGCACCCCATGAAATCTGGTGCAACGAATCACAGGAACGTTATGTCTTAGCGGTTGATGAAAGTTCATTAGATGAATTTGAAGCCATCTGTAAACGTGAACGTTGCCCGTATGCTATCGTTGGTGAAGCTACTGCAGAACAACAATTAAAATTACACGATAGTCATTTTAATAATACCCCCATCGACATGCCGTTAGATGTATTACTTGGCAAGCCACCGAAGATGTTACGTGATGTAACAAGTCTTAGTGTTAAACACCAACCCTTCGATAGTAATAATATCAATATTAAAGAAGCCGCTTATCGTTGTTTACGTTTACCAACCGTTGCGAGTAAAAACTTTTTAATCACCATTGGTGATCGCACTGTAACCGGTTTAATTCATCGCGACCAAATGGTCGGTCCGTGGCAAGTGCCCGTTGCCGATGTTGCAGTAACCGCTTCCAGTTTCGATACCTTCACCGGCGAAGCCATGGCCATCGGCGAACGTGCGCCACTGGCGTTGATCAATCATGCTGCTTCGGCACGGATGGCAATCGGTGAAGCCTTAACAAATTTAGCCGCTTCACATATTACTGAATTAAAACGGGTGGTGTTATCCGCTAACTGGATGGCACCGGCAGGGCATCCGGGTGAAGACGCCGGTTTATACGAAGCCGTGCAAGCGGTGGGCATGGAGCTGTGTCCCGCTTTAGATATTTGTGTGCCAGTCGGTAAAGATTCGATGTCGATGAAATCGGTTTGGGATGAAGCAGATAATAATGGCATAGGGAAAAGCAAGTCAGTCACCGCACCACTGTCTGTCATCATTACTGCCTTTGCACCAGTAAAAGATATTCGGCATACCTTAACCCCACAAATAAAAACCAACAAAGGCGATACCCGTTTATTGTTTATTGATCTTGCCCAAGGTCAACAGCGCATGGGCGGCTCGGCTATCGCACAAGTATACAATCAGTTGGGTGACGTTGCGCCGGATCTGGATAATGCCCAGGACTTCAAAGCGGCATTCAATGCGATACAAACGTTAATAACAGAAGGCTGTTTATTGGCTTATCACGATCGTTCAGATGGTGGTCTGTTTACCACGCTAACCGAAATGGCCTTTGCCGGGCATGTTGGTCTGGATGTTGATGTCACCGCATTAGGCACGGATACGCTTAATAGTTTATTTAATGAAGAACTCGGCATGGTTGTTCAGGTACAGCATAGCGATATCGATAAAGTAATGTCGGCAATGCGCAAAGCCAATGCCGCTGTGTATGAAATTGCACAGCTTAATACAACCGATAGCATCGTGATTAAATATGCTGACACGGTTTTAATCAATGAATCCCGAATTGATTTGCAACGTGCCTGGTCAGAAACCAGTTACCACGTACAAGCATTACGTGATAACCCGGACTGCGCTCAACAAGAGTTCGACGCAATATTGCAAAAGGACGATGCAGGATTGCATGTTGATCTAACTTTTAATGTTGATGATAATATTTCAATGCCTTACTTGAACTTAAAGAGCAAACCAAAAATGGCTATCTTGCGTGAGCAAGGCGTGAATGGTCAGGTCGAAATGGCCGCAGCGTTTGATAAAGCCGGCTTCGCTAGTATCGACGTACACATGACCGATATCATTAATGGTAATGTCGACTTAAATGAATTTAAAGGCCTGGTGGCCTGCGGTGGTTTCTCATATGGCGACGTACTCGGTGCAGGTGGTGGTTGGGCAAAATCTATTTTATATAATCAACAGGCACGCGACAGCTTCGAAAAATTCTTTAACCGCAGCGACACGTTTGGTCTAGGTATATGTAACGGCTGCCAAATGTTATCGCATTTAAAAGATCTTATTCCAGGTGCCAGCCACTGGCCGCACTTTATTCGCAACGTATCAGAACAATTCGAAGCCCGTCTTTCAATGGTCAAGGTAGAGAAGAGTAATTCGATTTTATTTAAAGACATGGAAGGCTCGCGCTTACCTATCGTCGTCGCCCACGGTGAGGGTCAGGCACAGTTTGTATCCGACGCAGCAATGGATAGCGCAAACCAATATGCAGCTCTTCGCTTTACGGATAACAGTGGTGCAGCTACCGAAGCTTACCCTTTTAATCCTAATGGTTCACCACAAGGCATTACCGGTTTAAGCAACGAAGATGGGCGCTTCACTATCATGATGCCGCATCCGGAACGTATCTTCAGAAAAGCACAATTCTCATATTATCCTGACACCGCAAGCAATACTGATGAAAGCCCATGGATGCGTTTATTCCAAAATGCGCGGCGATGGGTTGACTAGAAAATATTAGTTGAGTTATTGCTAAAGGGAATTGAAATTTTATTTCTCACAATGTACATGTCTAAATATTTTCCGATATATCAATTACTAAATATTCATAGATTTGTTGTTTAGATATTTTTAATAATCATACTCCTCGAAGACGTTCAAAATTTTATATAGATTAGTTCTATGTTAGTTTAGTTCTATGATTAGTTTAGATAAAAGAAAGGTCTAGGCTTACCTTGTCACTATTCAACTCATTTAATATTTCTCTAAAATAGCAGCTAATAATTGAAATTAATGCTGATAGGTTATAGCTCGTATAATATGAATTCATATTGATCGACTCATTATTGGGAAATTTTAAATTTCATTACATATAATAATTACAATTTTTCTTAATGTATAATATTTCACTAATTGAGCTTATGTCAGCTTATTTTACCGACAAGATAAAGTGCATAAGATTAAGATCAAAGTTAAAGTGACCAGCATAAGGACTGGCTACTATACTTTTAAAAACAATAAGATATTTGACCTAGTGAAGTGAAATGTTGAAAAAAATTACAATAGTAACTCATTATCTGATAACTTAATTAGTCTTACTTTAGAATATCAGCAAATTGCCGATAAGATATAAGGAATATCTGAGTTTAACAAACAAGAATAATTGTATAGTTACATTATGTAACCACACACTAATTATATTTTTTAAGTTTACAATTATAAGTCTATGTCCATGGACGATAAATAAGAGAAATTAATATGAAATCCAATAATTCACTAACAATATCACTTTACGTTATCTTTGCGGTATCAGGATTTTCGGGGCTCATTTATGAATCAATTTGGACTCATTATTTAAAACTTGTATTGGGTCATGCAGCGCATTCTCAAACTCTTGTTTTAGCCATTTTTATGGGTGGAATGGCCATTGGAGCCTGGCTTATCAGTAAAAAGTCTCAAAAGATATCAAATCCTATTCTTGTTTACGCCGTTATTGAGCTCATTATTGGAATCTTGGCGCTTTTGTTTCACAAAGTATTTATTGCTACTCAAGGTATTCTTTATGAAAGTATCCTGGTTAATGTTGATAGCGCAAATGTAGCTATTATTATTAGATGGCTGTGGGCTGCGCTTTTAATATTACCTCAATCTATTTTACTTGGTGCAACTTTTCCTTTGATGAGTGCAGGAATTGTTCGTCTTATACCCAATAAGACAGGGTCAGTTTTGTCTATGCTGTACTTTACGAATAGCATCGGGGCTGCAATTGGTGTTTTAGTTAGTGGTTTTGTTTTGATCGACCTTGTGGGTCTTCCTGGAACCATTTTAACAGCGGGTATGTTAAATATCTTTCTTGCAATCTTCGTATGGGTAATCATTAAAGGTGCAGAGGAATCAATAAATGCAAGTAATAATATAAAGCCTGTTGAAGAGCCTTCGGCCGGAACTTTTTCGAATGCCAAAATTATTTTAATGGCGGCTTTTTTAACCGGACTTGCATCATTTTTCTACGAGATAGGCTGGATTCGCATGTTGAGCTTAGTCCTAGGCACAACCACACAAGCTTTTGAATTGATGCTAAGTGCATTTATTACTGGTATTGCCTTTGGTGGACTTTGGATAAGAGGGCGTATTGATAAAATTAATAATATTCTTCGCTTTGCTGGTTACACCCAAATCTTAATGGGCTTAATGGCTTTAACAACATTGATTTTGTATAACAGTACCTTTGATTTTATGGGTTTTCTGATGAGTGGGCTTCAACGGAATGATAGTGGTTATAATATATTTATAGCAAATAGTCATTTGATTGCTTTTGTAATAATGGTGCCGACTACATTTTTTGCAGGGATGACATTACCATTATTTACGTACAGTTATATAAAGACAGGACATGGCGAAAAAGGCATCGGTCGTGTCTACGCAGCAAATACACTGGGAAGCATTATTGGTATTTTCCTGGCGGTCCATTTTGTTATGCCTGTGTTTGGACTTAAGAATTTAATTAGCATGGGTTGCTTAATTGATATTTTGTTGGGTGTTGCATTAATTTATTGGGGTACTGGGAAGCAATTTTCAATAAAATCTAAAATAGCGATTACCGCATCTCTGTTAGCTTTTGCCATCATTAATATAACTACTGTGTTCGATGAAGGGAAGATGGCTTCAGGTGTGTATAGATACGGAGTTATGACGATTAAGAAAGAGGATATTATTTTTCAAAAAGATGGCAAAACATCAACTGTTGTTGTAATTGATAAAAAATCTAAAGATGGAAAATCAAGTCAGCGTGCAATTTTGACAAATGGTAAATCTGATGCTGCCGTTTCATTTGGTGGAGCACCTGCAAGTATCGATGAACCAACAATGCTATTATCAGGAGTGTTACCACTGGCGGCTTATCCAGAAGCAAAGAGTGCTGCAGTGATAGGGATTGGTTCTGGTATTACGAGTAATACTTTGTTGAAAACGAATACCTTAAAGAAAGTCGATACAGTCGAAATAGAAAAAGCTATGATTCAGGGTGCTCGATTATTTGAACAACACTCAGCGTTAGTTTATTCTGACCCGCGAAGTGAAATTCATATTGATGATGCAAAGTCATTTTTCGCCGTTAACAACAAAAAATATGATTTGATTATTTCTGAACCATCAAACCCCTGGGTCAGTGGTGTTGCAAGTTTATTCACAACAGAGTTTTATCAACAAATTAAGCGACATTTAAATGAGGGCGGTATTTTAACTCAATGGATTCAGGCTTATGAAATAGATATGGGGCTGTTATCATCCATATTAAAAGCTTTACTACAAGAATTTAAGTATGTTGTAGCATATCAAGCAACAGGAAATGATTTGGTTTTACTCGCTTCAGATGATGATAAAGTTTTAAAACTTAACTCATGGGTGTTTTCTCAGAATAAATTAGCAAAGGCATTAGAACGGGTAGATATTAAGAATATACATGATTTATACGCGAAGAGAATAGCAAGTAAAAAAATCCTTAGTCCTTTATTTAATTCTTATGACAATAGTATTAACTCTGATTATTTTCCTGTTGTATCAAGGCAAGCACCTAAAGCACGATTCATGAAGAAGAACTCACTAGATTTTATTAACCTACGGTATGCACGTTTACCTGTATTAGACATGCTAGATCCACTTCCTACAAATGCTTCCAGATTTGGTTTTACGCGAAGTCATCGTTTTCAACATTCGAATGAGGATGAAGTCGCAAATAATATTTATAGTTATTTGGTTAAAGGTGTTTCTCAAGATGTAAGGGATGTGAGTATAAAATTAAATTTGGCTGTTAGAGATCTTAAAATGTACCTCTCTAATTGTAAATTCAATAGTAATATAGATGATAATTTAGTGATATTAGCCGAACTTATTAACGTTTATTTACCAGCATCAAAAGCTGATGATTTTTGGAATAAGCTTTTATCTAAATCATGCTCTAAGCCTTTAAATAAGGTAACAGAAAAATTATTGTATTTATTCAAGGCTGTGGGACAAAGAAACCCAGGTGCGATACAGAAGTCAGTGAGGCTATTTACTTTGGCAGAAATTAATTCTCTTGCTTCGAATAAGAGGCTTACTAGCTACATCTACATTGCAGAAATGACTGCCTTGTTAGCAGAAGGAAAGTATGCTGTTGCAGCTAATTTTGATGCAAGTATGCCGGTTATTTATGATAGTCGCTATCCCAAGCCAATTATAGTGCGTTTACTTCATAGTTTGATGCTTGATAAAGGCTATCAAATAAAAAGCACGGGTGGATGAATTTGAGTGGTTCTATTATTATGGTGTGCTAATCAAAATATGTTCATTAAGTTCTTTAATGATTTGTTTTTGAAATCCATGCGATTCCAATCTATTCATAAATTCTTGATGTAACCGGGCTTTACGATAAAGGCCTAATCCTTGAGTTATTTTAAATTCTTGAATTCGTTGTATGGTTTCATTAACTTGTTTGTCCCATTGTTTTGATCTTTTTTTATGGGTGATTTTTAACATTTCAGGTGAGACTTGGCTGTATAGACCGTCGGCAAGTGATATTGCAAAATCATCGATTATTTTATTTGTACGCCAAAAAAAGAACATTAACGATTCCTTCAGATTTAGAAAATTGAATTAGGAGTAGCCCCCCATTTTGGACTCCTCATTTCTGTTAGTTTAGCTTAGAAATTCATGTACATTAAATGGGTACAGCGCAAAATCATTAATTGTAACCGATGTCTACTTAATACATCGGCTTTTATTTTTTTCACAGGCTAGATATTAAAGGTGAAGCTATTGAGTGGATATCATCATTAAAGGCTATAGGTTTTCGATATAAGCAGTATGGTGACTTATGTCGCATTGGAATAGATCATTAGATCTGTATAATCCGGTTTTCTCAAACGACTTTTTAACATGAGTTAGTCATTATGTTTAATAGGTTATTACAATGTTCATTTATCAACTAAATATACGGGAAATTCATCATTGTTAGTCTCTCGCTTTTAGAATAAGCATAAATCCGTTACACTCTTGGTTATGTCTAAAGCCATCTCCATTAAAAATTTAACCAAGACCTATGATAACAATGTAAAAGCATTGCAGGGTATTAGTCTGGATATTGAAAAAGGTGATTTCTTCGCTCTACTGGGGCCAAACGGTGCAGGTAAATCTACGGCGATTGGTATTATTTCTTCTTTAATCAATAAAACTACCGGCAGTGTGGAGATTCATGGCTATGATTTAGATTCACAAAAAGATCAAGCCAAGAGTTGTATTGGTCTGGTACCGCAAGAATTTAACTTTAACGTTTTTGAACCTGTTTATGAAATAGTCGTCAATCAGGCCGGCTATTATGGTATTCCGCGTAAGAAGGCTGCTCTACGTGCCGAACTGTTATTAAAACAATTAGGGCTATGGGAAAAACGCCGGGATATGGCGCGTGAATTGTCAGGTGGTATGAAGCGCCGCTTAATGATTGCACGTGCCCTGGTACATGAACCTCAGTTGTTAATCCTGGATGAACCCTCTGCGGGTGTTGATATCGAAATACGCCGTTCAATGTGGATTTTTTTAGAAGAAATAAATAAACAAGGCACCACTATTATTCTTACTACTCACTATTTAGAAGAAGCCGAAGCCTTATGTCGGAATATTGCCATTATTAATAAAGGTGAAATCATTGAAAACACCTCAATGAAGTCTTTGTTAACACAGTTACAAACGGAAACCTTTGTTTTGGACTTAAAAGAAAGTGTTAACGAAGTACCAGTGGTGGATGGGTATAAAATTGCACTGCGAGATTCTTCAACGTTAACGGTAGAAGTGGATAAAAGCCAAACCATAAACGAAGTATTTAATGAGCTAACCCGGCTTAATCTTCATGTTACCAGTATGCGCAACAAATCAAACCGTCTCGAAGAGTTATTTGTGCGCTTAACCGGCGACCATATTGCGTAATGGTATTTAAGGTATAAAACGAAAATGACATTCACTCAGCAATACACGGCATTTAAAACCATCGTTGTAAAAGAAATTTTACGCTTTGCACGTATCTGGGTGCAAACGATTGTGCCTGCTGTGATAACGACCAGTTTGTATTTTTTAATTTTTGGTAATTTAATCGGATCTCAACTGAAGGCTATTCATGGTTTCAGTTACGTGGATTATATTGTTCCGGGCATCATTCTCATGTCCGTTATCACTAATGCTTATGGTAATGTAGTTTCCTCTTTTTACGGTCATAAATTCCAGCATCATGTAGAAGAAATGTTAGTTTCACCCATGCCTAACTTTGTATTGTTGGCAGGATTTGTCGTTGGTGGCGTTGCCAGAGCCATGATTGTTGGTGGTGTTGTAACCTTGGTGGCTATGTTTTTTACCGAGGTTCGTTTTGAACATGTTTTTATTACTACGGCAGTGGTTATTCTAACCGCAATTTTATTTTCATTAGCCGGGTTTGTTAACGCTGTTTATGCCAACAGTTTTGATGATATATCCATTATCCCCACCTTTGTATTAACACCCTTAACCTACTTAGGTGGGATCTTTTTCTCAATAGAAATGCTCAGTGGTTTTTGGCAGAACATCGCTTTGTTTAATCCGATACTGTACATGGTAAACGCAATGCGCTTTGGCATGTTGGGAGTCTCGGATATTGATATTACGACCGCCTTTATTATTATTGGTTTATTTCTGGTTAGTTTGTATTGGTTTTGTCTCTACTTATTGCGCAATGGTATCGGCTTACGTCAATAAGTTTTGTAGGATAATGCTGACAAATATGGTCACATTTCGACCTAGTTTTAGGCTTACGTCAGTTTAAATTTCCAGGTGTTATCATCGATTTATATGAATAATAAGATTCGTTTATTATTTTATCTTCCATAACCAATTGAAACTATTGTGTTTTAAAATTCAATACTATTTTATGTGGTGTAGTTCCACTCAGTTGGCACAGTTACTGCTCTCTAAGTCATTAAGTACAAATTTTAGCCATGTATGTTTATTATTCTTTGAAGCGTCATCTTAGAGTTTAGGCGATATGCACCCAAGGGAGGGGCGGCGATTACAGGATGTTAAGTGAATTACGTCTAAACCCAATGAGGAGAGTTTTAAAATGAAAAAGATTCAATCAGGTTTTACATTAATCGAACTGATGATCGTAGTTGCGATTATCGGTATTTTAGCGGCCATCGCCATTCCTGCTTATAATGGTTATATCGATAACGCCAAAAAAGACAAAGTTATTGCTCACTTTGAAGGTGCTTTCCGAGATATTGCTGGTGAAATACGTAAAGATACCACCGCTAAAAACCTAGGTACCCTCCAAGGTAATTTCTTCCGTGTAAATAAAAATGATATTACCTCTTCAGCTACTACAGGCGCCGGCATAATTACGTATTTAAATGGTATCCATGATGGCGAAACAGTAGCAACTAATTTTCCTCCATCACCTGGTGCCGCTGTCGCTAATCAAGTTGCCTATATTGCAGCTGAAGCTTCAAGTCTTAATAAAGCAGGTGTTCAGGAATGTACAATGACGGCTAAAAGCCTTGCTTCAGTGGCAGGTCAAGTTGGTATAGTATGGGATGGTGATAGAACTTCAGCTAGCGCAGGTGTAGCTGTTTGTACTCCTGTCTTTGGTCAAGTAGGTGATACCTTAGCAGTACAAACTAAAAATATTCGATGGGAATAGATTTATAGTACCCATTTAGCAGTGTTAAAAACCTCTCCTGGAAACAGGGGAGGTTTTTTTATGTCTGGCATTTTTAGTCTTGTCTTATACTTTGCGAAGCAACCAATCCAACATCTGAGTTGAAAGCATCCGTTTAAGATAGCAAAATAAATAGGTTGGGAAGGTCACGTAATAATGTGCTTTAGGCCATTTTGCAGAGAGCACTTTCGCTACCTTTTCATAAACAGCATCAGCCGGTAGGGTAAACGGCACCACCGGCCCTTCAGTTTCGAGCTTATCACCTAATTGGTGGTATTTATCTTTAAAATAACTGTTTTGTGTATCAATGTTCTTTTTAAAATATAAAGCAGCATTAGCGCGAAAGCGGCTGCTGATAGGGCCAGGTTCAACCATCGATACAAAGACATTACTGCCGTGTAACTCCAAACGCAGGGTGTCGTTTAAACCTTCAACCGCGTATTTACTCGCATTATAAGCGCCGCGAAAAGGCATGGCGACAAGGCCGAGTATCGAGCTGTTTTGAATAATCCTCCCGTAGCCTTGTTTTCTCATAACAGGAATCACCAGGTTAGTGAGTTCATGCCAGCCGAAGAAATTATTTTCGAATTGCTCTGTTAACACTGATCGACTTAAATCTTCGACCGCGCCGGGTTGACCATAGGCACCGTTATTAAATAGCGCATAGAGGGTACCGCCGGTGGCACTGAGTACACTTTGAAAGGTGGCCTGAATACTCTGAGAATCAGCATAATCCAACTGGAAACTTTCAAAACCTTGCTGCTCCAGCATATCAACATCTTGTTGTTTTCGGGCTGTGGCGAATACCCTATAGCCGTCTTGTTTGAGCCTTTGTGCTGTGCATAAGCCTATGCCGCTGGAGCAGCCGGTGATGAGGATTGATTTTGTATCCATATGTCTACATCTTTTTAGTTAATCAAAGCTGATAGTTTACCGTTAAAGTCACTGCCGCGGGTAACGGCTTTAATTCTATACTGCCATTCTAAATAGATAATTTTACGGTGCATATCTTCCTGTTTTCCAGAACCTTATCCCGTAATATGCCCTTAAATGGATAGTTAATCGGGGATAAAAACAGGTATAATGCGCGGCTTGCCTATAAATGAGTGAAATTTATGGGTTTAAGGTTGTTTCTGGATTGTATTGGGGTTGTTTTGTTATGCCAATTTATGAATATAAATGTGAAGCCTGTGGGCATGCTTTTGAAGCTTTTCAGAAGATGGTGGATGATCCATTAAAAGAGTGCCCTGAGTGTAAGAAACTCGAATTGAAAAAACTGATTTCAGCCTCAGCCTTTCGTTTAAAAGGCGATGGCTGGTATGAAACCGATTTTAAAACAGGCAATAAGAAGAATTTAGCGGGTAAAGAATCTGCTAAGTCGGTAGAGAAGCCTGAGAGTAAACCAGGTGCTAAAGGCGAGACTAAAGCAAAATAGTTTAAATTTGTGTTTTCGGCTATATCTCGACAGATTGCCGCGTCAGCACTGGAAAAAATACCTTCCAGTGCTTCCTCGCAATGACAGGGTTACGGTATAAAGTCATTGCGAGCGGTAGCGAAGCAATCTTAGCAGTGACGGGGTTATGATATAGAGTCAGTCATTGCGAGCTATAGCGACGCAATCTTACCCACTTACAATGAATACTTAATTTTTAAGTAGTAATGTATTTATAACTTTTAATGAATAGTTTGTTTTAGAGGAATTTTTTTATGCGTACCCATTATTGTGGTGAAGTTAACGAATCTTTAATCGGTCAGGAAGTCACGGTATGTGGTTGGGTGCATCGCCGTCGTGATCATGGCGGGGTTATTTTTATTGATATTCGCGATCGTGAAGGTCTCCTTCAGGTTGTGTATGACCCTGATATTAAAGATGTTTTTTCTATTGCCGAAAGTGTGCGTAATGAATTTGTCATCCGTGTGACGGGTAAAGTGCGGCATCGTCCGGATGGTACTAAAAACGATAAAATGAAGACGGGCCAGGTGGAAGTATTGGGTCTGGATTTGGAAATTTTAAGCCATGCTGACACCCCGCCATTCCAGATTGATGATAATGATGTGTCTGAAGAACACCGCTTGAAGTACCGTTATATTGATTTACGTCGTCCGGAAATGCTTAAACGCCTGCAATTACGTTCTAAAATTTCAGCCTTGTTCCGTCGTTATTTAGATGACAATGGTTTCTTAGATATTGAAACACCCATGCTCACTAAAGCCACACCGGAAGGGGCGCGTGATTATTTAGTGCCGAGCCGTACTCATGAAGGTAGCTTTTTTGCCTTGCCACAGTCGCCGCAAATCTTTAAGCAATTATTAATGATGTCGGGTATGGATCGGTATTACCAGATTGTGCGTTGCTTCCGCGATGAAGATTTACGCGCCGATCGCCAACCCGAATTTACCCAGCTTGATATCGAAACCTCATTTCTGGATGAGGAAACCCTCATGGGCATGATGGAAAATATGATGCGTCATGCGTTTAAAGACGGGATTGGGGTTGAGCTACCCAACCCTTTTCCGCGTATGACCCATGCCGATGCGATGCTGCGTTACGGTTCGGATAAACCGGATTTACGTATTCCACTCGAGTTAGTCGATTTAAAAGACGTTATGTCGACGGTTGAGTTTAAAGTGTTTAGTGGCCCGGCTAAAGATCCAAAAGGCAGGGTTGCAGCGTTACGCGTTCCGAAGGGTTCTACATTAAGTCGTAAAGAAATTGATAACTACACTGATTTTGTCGGAATATATGGTGCAAAAGGTTTAGCTTATATAAAAATCAATGACTTAGCCAAAGGTAAAGAAGGGCTACAATCGCCGATTCTGAAGTTCCTGCCTGATGAAGTAGTTGCCGCTATTTTAGAGCGTACCCATGCTGAAGATGGCGACCTGATTTTCTTCGGTGCCGATAAGGCAATCGTTGTAAATGAAGCGTTAGGCGCATTACGCTGTAAATTAGGCGAAGATCTAAAGCTTATCGCCGATGAATGGCAACCTATGTGGGTGGTTGATTTCCCCATGTTTGAAGAAGATGAAGCCAATAAGCGCTGGACGGCATTACATCATCCATTCACTGCACCCCAAATTAGTGATATTGCCGATTTAGAAGCGAATCCAGGCACCACATTATCTCGTGCCTACGATATGGTCTTAAATGGGACTGAATTAGGCGGCGGTTCAATTCGTATTCACAATGCAGACGTACAGGCGTCGGTATTTAAATTACTCGGAATTAGCGATGAAGAAGCTCAAGAAAAGTTTGGCTTCTTACTGGATGCACTAAAATATGGCTGCCCGCCACACGGTGGTATTGCCTTTGGTTTAGATCGTTTAATCATGCTGATGACTGGCGCTAAATCGATTCGTGATGTTATGGCCTTTCCTAAAACGCAATCTGCAAGCTGTTTGTTGACACAGGCTCCCTCCGCAGTGAGCGCTAACCAATTACGTGATTTACATATAAAATTACGCCAACCGGTAAAAATCGAAGCAGATAATAAACTACCCGTTGATAGTTAAAATGCCTTTAAAACCCTGTTTGGATGAATTGTTATGTTTCATCCCAAATAGGGTTTTGCTTTTGTTTATAAAACATGCAAATGGCTGTTTTCTATATAATAAGGTATGCTTTAAAGTTCATGTTTAGGCTTTAAGTGCCGATAATAATTACAATAACTTAGGTGTGGTATGGGCTCATTTGAAAAGACAGAACGATTAAATCAATATGCTTGTTTAGTTCAGCCTGGTGCTGGAATTATTCAGGTTCAGGCGTAACTGAAGGGAACAACAGTGCGATCTGCTTTGTGGAAATCAGATAGATTTATTGGCTTGCTCGTCGTCGTCATTGTATACCTTTTTTCGGGTAGTGCTTTTCTGCGCCAGTTTGATAATGCAGCCTTTGATTTAGGGGTGAAGTTTTCTTCGCCACGACTTGCCAGCCCGGACGTGGTGGTGGTGGCGATTGATGACACATCGCTGGATCAACTCGGCGCCTGGCCGTGGCCGCGTGATATTCTGGCCGATATCGTTAGACGTATCTCATTAACCCATCCGGCTGTTATTGGCTTGGCGCTTCCTTTTGACAAGAAGCAAAGCTCACCCGGTTTAGAATATATCCAACAACTAAAAACCTTATTTGCAACTGATAATAAGTCGGTTAATAAAAGCGCACGGCTATTACTTGACCGGGCTGAAAATAATCTAGATAGCGATAAACTTTTGCTGGCGGCCTTTCGTAATGCGGGTCGAGTAGTATTGGCTTTACCCTATCAACCCGCAACAGATAAAGATTTTGACCGCACTCCTGTATTAAATAAATATTTAAGTCGTTACGAACTAAAAAAAGTAACCGGTATTCCTGAGCCTCTGGGATGGTGGAAATCTTTGTGGGCCGAGAATCCGGTACCCCAAGCCGATGTTATCTATCCACCGGTTAAAGAATTAGCACGATTCGTTGGTGCAATCGGCCATGTTGAACTTGGGGTCGGGGACATTTCTACGTTTCGGAGCGAGCCATTAGTTCTACAATACGGTAAACATTATCTACCCTCTTTTTCTTTGATGTTGGCGATAAGAAATAGCAATAAATCAACGCGTGATATAAAGGTTGATTTAAAGCAAGGTGTGAAAATAGATGGCGAACTGGTTCGAACCGATAAACAGTTGCGTGTATATCCACGCTTCTATCAAGGTAAGGATGGTAGTGAAGCATTCAAAATAATTTCCGCAAGTGATATTTATAACAACCTGATTAAGCCTGGTAGCTTACGCAATAAAATTGTGATTGTCGGGATTACAACTCGCCAACATACTAAAATTATTCCAACAGCACTAGGTAAGCCGATGGCTCCGGCGTTACTCGCAGCCCATACCGTTTCTAGTTTAGTCAATGGTGAACAATATCGTTTCCTGGAAGACACCAAGTTAATCCAAATGCTGTGCTATTTAGTCGTTGCTTTATATCTTATTGTTTTGTTACCACGGTTACGCATTGCAACGGGTTTAGTTGTGAGTATTCTGTTGCTGATTGTTTTTATCAACGTGCATTTTATTTCAATGATTGCTAATGCCACATGGTTGCCCTTGATGATTCCAGCCTTTGCGCTTGTCGTGGGTCATTTCTTAATAGGTTTTAAACACTTATTTGAACAAAGTTTTTCTGGTGTTACGCAAGAGTTGTCCGCGGCCAATTTATCATTAGGCCAGTCTTTTCATGAACAAGGTCAACTCGACCAGGCCTATGAGAAGTATCGTAAATGCGCAAAAACGCCCGATGCATTACATAGCCTGTATAATCTGGGTTTAGACTACGAGCGTAAACGCCAACTAAACAAAGCGACTTCTGTATTTCAGTATATTGAAAGCTTTGATCCTAAATATAATGACATTCAGGTACGCATAGAACGAAATATTAAAGCATCGGATGCTTTGGTCTTTGGTAACGGTCCTAAAAAAGCAGATATGAGCGGCACTTTAATTTTAAGCAGTCCTGGCATTCAAAAGCCAACCATTGGTCGTTACAGCATTGATGAAGAAATTGGCCGTGGTGCCATGGGAATGGTCTATTTAGGACATGACCCCAAAATTGGTCGCACTGTTGCAGTTAAAACAATGATGCTCTCTCAGGAATTCGAGGGCGATAAGTTAGAAGATGTGAAGCGGCGTTTTTTCCGTGAAGCTGAAACGGCGGGGCGTCTCGATCACCCCAACATAGTTACAATCTACGATGTGGGTGAAGACCAGGATTTATCCTATATCGCTATGGACTATATTAAAGGTAAGCCACTAAGTGATTATTGTAAGTCAGATAACCTGTTAACTGCGAATGAAGTTTTTGACGTTATCGTAAAGGTGACCGAAGGTCTTGACTATGCCATGAGTCATAATGTTGTTCATCGTGATATAAAACCGGCGAATATTATTTATGACAGAGAAACCCGGGCTGTAAAAATTACTGACTTTGGAGTAGCGTGTTTAACTGACGTCAGTAAAACTAAAACCGGGACTATTTTAGGCAGTCCTTCTTACATGTCACCTGAACAACTCGCGGGTAAAAAAGTAGATGGCCGTTCAGATTTGTTTTCTTTAGGGATTACCTTCTATCAACTATTAACCGGTGAACTTCCTTTTATAGGAGAATCGATGGCCAGTTTGATGTACAAAATTGCAAACGAGAAACACCCCGATATTCGTATGTTTCGTCCGGATTTACCCGCTTGCACCAGTACGATTATGAATAAAGCATTACATAAAGACGTTGATAAACGCTTCCAAACAGGGGAGCGTATGGCTAATGCTTTAGAGCGTTGTCATGAACGGATCGGTAAAAAACGAGGTAGTAAAATAGCATGAATGATAAAGCTATCAAGATAGATGCTTTCGGAATAACCGATGTTGGAAAGGTTCGCGACCATAATGAAGATGCAATCGACTGGGATACCGAACGCGGTATGTTCATTCTTGCCGATGGTATGGGTGGACATAATGCCGGTGAAATCGCGAGTGCATTAGCGATTGAAAGTATAAAGCACGCATTGTATGACGTATTAACACCTGAAGTCATTGATTCCGAGATTGTTGATTATAATGATGCAATATATGAAGCGATAACCTATGCAAATACCGAAATTTTCGAGCAAGCACAGGAAAATCCTGACTATGCCGGGATGGGGACAACACTGGTTATGAGCCTAATCCATAATGGCAAGGCGCTTATCGCTAATGTCGGGGATTCGCGTTTATATGTGCATAACGGTTCTACTTTAAAACAAATGACTACCGATCATTCGCTGGTTCAGGAAATGGTTGATAACGGTTATTTATCAGTAGAGGAAGCCTATTCAGCCGTTAGCCGGAACTTAATTACCCGTGCATTAGGTATTGGTGAAGAAGTTGAAGTTGATCTGATTGAACATGAAATTCAACCTGGAGACGTATTCTTAATTTGCTCAGATGGTTTGTCGGATCTTGTGTTAGATGATGAAATTTCAACTATCCTTGTTAAAAATCAGGGTAGTTTAAATGATGCGGCGAAGGACCTTGTTGACGCAGCAAATGAAAAAGGTGGCAAGGATAATATTTCCGTTATTTTAATGACCATGCGGGCAGCATTTTCTGATGAAAATGGATACGAAGGTTCGATAGCCTAAATTACATATAATATAGATTTAACAAGAGCCTGATTATTTTGCCAGGCTTTATTTGACAGGAAAGTAGAATGCCTAAATTAATACTCACACATGATGGCGCAGTGATTAAAGAATTTTTATTGGATGAAGAACGTATAACAATTGGACGTAAACCGTCAAATGCCATTCATCTTGATGACCCCACAATCAGTGGTGAACATGCTGCAATCTTAATGTTGCAACATGCCTATGTGGAAGATTTAAAAAGTACCAATGGAACCTGTTTAAATGGTAAACCGGTTACTAAACGACAATTAATTCATGGTGATATTATAAAAATCGGTCGACATGAATTTAAATTTATTGATGATAGCTTAAATCAATTCGATCGCACAGTGATGATATCGCCGTCAGCAACTAAAAAAGAAATAGTTGATGAAGTAATAAAAAAATATCAAGTGTCAATTATATCTGGCCCCAAAAGTGGTGAGGTTATTGTTCTGAATAAGCCTTATACTACGTTGGGTTCGCCAGGTGGCCAGGTAGCAGTGATTGCGAAACGTGGAAGTAAATTCTTTCTGATGCCGATGAGCGGAACGGTTAATGCAAAACCTCCATTGCTTAATAACAATGCCATAGGTGTTAAAAGTGAATTATTAACGTCAGGTGATGTTATTGAAGTTTCAGGAACTCAGCTTAAATTTGAAGAAAGTAGTTAAGTCTGGCGTTTCTAGTTAATAATAGTTTAAGCATCTATTAACTAACTGCTTTAGCTGTTAATGTTTATTCAAGGTGAGTTTTGAGTTGGCTAAATTAATTTTAAAACATGATGGTATTAATTTACGTTCATATGGATTAGATAAAGCGGCGACCACCATTGGCCGTAATACTGATAGTGATGTCCACATGGATGATTATGCCATTAGTGGTTTGCATGCCGTGATTGTTTCTGAAAAAAACCCCTACCTTGATGATGCTCAAGATTTTTATGTGCAAGACATGGAATCAACCAATGGAACTTTTGTTAACGATGCTCGAGTAGAGAGGCATTTATTAAAACATGGTGATATTGTAAAAATAGGTAGTCACGAATTTACTTTTGACTCCGGTCAAAACCCCACACTTGAACGAACTGCAATCTATCTTCCAGACGAAGATGATAAATAGGTTTTCACACAGTAAACCTGAGTAAATAATGGGAGCCACCAGGGTTGCAATTCATCTCCTGTTAAAAATAATTGAACTTCATCTATATAAATAAAATAATTGGACTAATTTAAGTTATTTTCCAGTTTAGAGATCTTTTTTCAGAACAATTCCCGCGTTTTAACCTGCGTAATGCCATGAGTAATGGTAAAATCTGTGCATATTTCATTAGATTTAGCTAATTTGGAGTCAGCATGGCAGGGCATAGTAAGTGGGCTAATATACAACACCGCAAATCGGCGCAAGATTCAAAACGCGGTAAATTATTTACTAAATTAATTCGCGAGATTGTTGTTGCTGCAAAGATGGGTGGTGGAGATCCTGACTCAAATCCACGTTTACGCGCCGCCATTGATAAAGGCTTGAGTGGCAACATGACGCGCGATACGATTGAGCGGGCAGTTAAACGTGGCTCCGGTAACGATGAAAATGAAAACTATGATGAAGTACGTTATGAAGGTTATGGCCCCAGCGGTGTGGCTGTATTAGTAGAATGCTTAACGGATAATCTTAATCGTACCGTGTCTGAAGTACGGCATGCCTTTTCGAAATCAGGCGGCAATTTGGGTACAGATGGTTCGGTTGCGTATTTGTTTACCAAACAAGGTATTCTAAGTTACCCAACGGGTAGTGATGAAGACAAGATTATGGATGCGGCATTGGAAGCCGCTGCGGAAGATGTTGTAACCAATGACGATGGCAGTATCGATGTAACAACATCATGGGAAGGGTTTATGAGTGTAAAAGATGCCATGATTAAGGCTTCTTTAGAACCGGAACATGCTGAAGTCACGATGGTTGCATCAATTAATGTTGATTTAAGCGTTGATGATGCACAAAAAGTAATGCGTTTAATTGACATGTTGGAAGATCTGGATGATGTGCAAAATGTGTACACCAATGCTGACTTTAGCGATGAAGTTATGCAAGCCTTGTCAGAGGATAGTTAATTTTTTCAAGCTAATATAAAGGGTTAAGGCTACGGCTATCATTTTTACACAGCAGCAAGACTCAAGTTCAACCACGCGAATTCTAGGTATCGATCCAGGTTCACGTATAACGGGCTACGGCATCGTTGACGTTATAAAAAACAAAACCTGCTGGGTGCAAAGTGGTTGTATTCGTACACCTGACGAAGCATTACCTATTCGACTTAAAACAATTTTCCAGGGATTATCCAGGATTATTGAAGAGTATAAGCCAACTGAAATGGCGATTGAAAAAGTGTTTATGCATAACAATCCCGATTCGGCGTTGAAGTTAGGGCAGGCTCGGGGAACCGCTATTTGTGTGGTTGCCAACCAGGATATTCCTGTTTATGAATATACTCCACGTGAGATTAAGCAAGCGATAGTTGGCAAAGGCAATGCAACCAAAGTGCAAATACAGCATATGATAAAAGTATTATTGAGTTTGAGTGAGTTTCCTCAAGAAGATGCTGCTGATGCCCTGGCTATTGCATTAAGCCATGCACATTTACGTGCGACACTACAGCATTATCAAAATGCTGTGGATAATGAAAATAGTATCAAGAATAAAAATAATACGATAGAGTCGAATAATAAAATAGACCTAAAAGAATTAAGTGTTTTTAAACGTTCCGCTCGTAAGCGCCGTACAAAAATATAATCCGTAATTTAATTGGAAAACAGAATACAAAATGATTGGTCGATTAACTGGTAAAGTAATAGAAAAAAATCCACCTATACTGGTTGTGGATGTGCAAGGCGTTGGCTATGAAGTTGAAGTGCCGATGAATACTTTTTATATTTTACCGGATCTATATGAAGCGGTTACCTTATTTACCCATATGATTGTGCGTGAAGATGCACAGTTTTTATGCGGGTTTCTCTCCGACGATGAACGGCGTTTATTCCGTACCTTAATAAAAGTAAATGGTGTTGGTGCAAAATTGGCTTTATCGATTCTTTCCAGTATTAGCGCCCAGGAATTTGCTCGCTGTATTAAAGACAATGATACAAAAACGCTGGTTAAATTGCCTGGCGTGGGAAAGAAAACGGCCGAGCGTTTGGTTATCGAAGTGCGCGACAAATTAAAAGACTGGCTGCCAGTCAGTTTGTCTGTCAAAAATGAAACGCAAAGTAGTACAAGTTCACATGATGAGACCTCGGAAGCGACCAGTGCACTCATTGCGTTAGGCTACAAGCCACAAGAAGCAAGTATGATGGTGCAACAGGCTTTAACTGATTGTGCGGTTGATTCTGCGGAAGGTCCTATATCCAGTGGCGAGTTAATTCGTGCAGCCTTAAAAAATAAGGCGACGGTATAAATATGTATGACATACAGAGTAAAGGTCTAACATGATAGACAATGATCGTCTGATTGCTGCCTCCGAGCAGAGTAAAGAAGACTCGCTTGATCGCGCTATTCGTCCTAAAAAATTGGCTGACTATATTGGCCAACCCAAGGTGCGTGAGCAAATGGAGATTTTTATTCATGCTGCACTTAAGCGCGAAGAAGCACTGGATCATGTTTTAATTTTCGGTCCACCCGGTTTAGGCAAAACAACACTCTCTAACATTATTGCCAATGAACTTCATGTCAGTTTAAAACACACTTCCGGTCCGGTACTTGAGCGCCCGGGAGACCTAGCGGCATTACTCACAAATCTGGAACCTCATGATGTTTTATTTATTGATGAAATTCATCGCCTAAGTCCTGTCGTTGAAGAAATTCTTTACCCTGCGATGGAAGATTATCAACTGGATATCATGATTGGTGAAGGTCCGGCAGCACGTTCTATTAAACTGGATTTACCGCCTTTTACATTGATAGGTGCAACGACGCGCGCAGGTTCATTAACCTCTCCATTACGCGATCGTTTTGGGATTGTGCAACGTTTAGAGTTTTATCATCAGGATGATCTCATTCAAATTGTTAAACGCTCAGCCAAAATTCTAGGTGTAGAATTAGATAACGAAGGTGCAATCGAAATTGCAAAACGCTCTCGCGGCACACCTAGAATAACCAATCGCTTATTACGCCGTGTCAGAGACTATGCTGAAGTTAAATCAGATGGGTATATTTCAGGGAATATCGCCGAGCTCGCACTTAATATGCTCGATGTGGATGTAGAAGGCTTTGACATGATGGATAGAAAGTTACTTCTTGCTATCATGCAAAAATTTGATGGCGGCCCGGTTGGAGTCGAAAGTCTGGCCGCTGCCATTGGTGAAGAACGAGGTACCATAGAAGATGTACTGGAACCTTTCTTGATTCAACAAGGTTTCCTAATGCGTACCCCACGTGGCAGAACCGCAACGCAACAGGCTTATCAGCATTTTGGCTTAACGCCATCGAATTATGGTGATGAAAAATAAGAATCACGAAGACTTTAATTTCAAAGTAGGGTCAGTGCGAGCGATAGCGCGACAATCTTGGTAGGAATTACCCCCGTAATAAAAAAATTGCCGCGCTATTGCTCGCAAGGGTAAACAAAAATTATAATGGGTACGTAAGAGTGACACTTTTGTGAAAGTATTTAATTGGCCAATACGAGTATATTACGAAGATACTGATTCTGGTGGCGTTGTCTACTATGCTAACTATTTAAAATTTATGGAGCGGGCACGTACCGAGTGGTTACGCAGCTTTTCGATACAGCAAGATCGGTTACGTGATCAATTCGGTGTTATTTTTGCGGTGCGTCAGGTACAAATAGATTATTTGTTGCCAGCGAAATTTAATGACGAACTTGTTGTCACAACCAGAGTGAATAAGAAAGGTAAGGCGAGTATTGTATTTGAACAAACGATAGTTCGAAACAATGAAGTACTAGCAAAGGCTAATATTAAAATCGCCAGTTTAGATGCTGATTTATTTAAACCAGTATCAATGCCTGCATTAATAATAAAAACGTTATCAGGGGAATAAGTAGTGTCTACAGATATGTCGATTGTACGCTTGGTACTGGACGCCAGTTTAATCGTTCAGCTTGTAATGCTAATGTTGTTAGCGGTGTCAATGCTGTCATGGGTTATTATTTTTATTAAGTGGGCGGTGATAAAACGTGCCAAGAGAGATGCCAAACGGTTTGAAGACCGTTTTTGGTCGGGGATTGAATTAAGCGAGTTATATAAAAGTGTCTCGGCGAAACGGGAACGACTGACCGGTGCCGAATCGGTTTTTGAAGCGGGTTTTCGCGAGTTTGCTCAACTTAGAACACGCAAAGGCTTTGATACGATGGACATTGTTACTGGTGCGCACCGTGCTATGCGAGTGGCAACGAATCGTGAACTTGAAAAACTGGAGCATCACTTATCATTTCTGGCGACAGTTGGTTCAACCAGCCCGTATGTTGGATTATTTGGAACCGTTTGGGGAATCATGAACTCATTTCTTGCTTTAGGTAACGTGCAGTCAGCAAGCATTGCATCGGTTGCACCCGGTATTGCCGAAGCCTTGATTGCAACGGCGATGGGCTTATTTGCGGCTATCCCTGCCGTTATCGCGTATAACCGTTATATCAGTGATGTTGAACGCTTAACCGGGCATTACGATACATTTGTTGACGAGTTTGCAACAATTTTGCAACGCCAAACCCATAGTAATTAATACAATATAATTTTCCTGGATAACCGTTAATGCAAGCTCTAATGCCCAGACGCCCTAAGAAACAACCGATGTCGGCGATTAATGTTGTGCCGTATATTGATGTTATGTTGGTATTGCTGATTATTTTTATGATTACAGCACCTTTGTTATCGGAAGGCGTTAAAGTGGCCCTGCCACAAGCTAATGCCAAACCAATAACAAAACAACAACATGAACCTGTTATCATAACGGTTAACAGGAAGGGCTTATACTTCCTGAATATTGGTGATGATCCTAAAAAAGCCGTGGATGCGACTACTTTAGTCTCACGTGTTGCTGCGGTTAAACGCCAACGCAAAAGTAGTATGTCGGTTTTGGTGCGTGGAGACCGACGCGCAAATTATGGCGATGTTGTTAATGTTATGGCGCTTTTACAACAAGCCGGTGTTGATGATGTGGGGTTGATAACCAAAACGCCCAGCCGAAGTCGTCGTTAAACGATGTATAATTTCAAGTTTTAATAAATGTTTAGTTTAATTAAGAATCATCCCAAAGCGGTATTATGGGCATTTATAGTCCATATTGTCTTTTTAGTAACAATGGGTATAAGTTTCCACTTTATTGATGCACCTTCTGTCTCTTCGCCTGAAGTAAAAGTTGTAAAGGCGACCTTGAAGGATGACTCTATTGCACAGAAACAGTTAAAAAAGAAATTAGACGCTGCAGAACGTAAAAAGAAGCGACTAGAGAAGAAACAGCAACAGGAAAAGCTACGTCAAAACAAAATAAAGCAAGAAAAGCAACGTGTTGCGGAACTAAAAAAGTCAAAGCTTGCCCAAATAAAAGCTCAGAAAAAGCTGGCGCAACAGAAGCGTGAAAGAGAAAAAGCCGCTAAAAAGCGTATCGAAGAAGAGCATCAAAAACAACTGGATGCAGAGAATAAGCGTATTGATGAACTAAAAGAACGTCAACGAAGAGAAGATAAATTAAAGAAAGAGTTAGACGAAGAGCAGCAGCGTTTATCCGCAGAGCGTAAAGTTAGAAATGAAACAATTATCAGCAAACAAGTACGCATAATTCAAGATCACATAGAACAACGTTGGATAAAACCAGCTAGTACTCAAGCCGGAATGACTTGTACAATACGCGTCAGTTTAATTCCAAGTGGTGAAGTGATAAATGTACGCTATATTAAGCGCAGTGGAAATGGTGCTTTTGATCAGTCCGTGTATACCGCGGTGAAACGTGCTTCGCCATTACCGTTGCCGCCAGTTGAATATGGTTTGTCGGATCGATTTCGAGAGATAGACCTCAATTTTGGCCAACAAAAATAATTAAGTTTAAATAATGCAGTTTAATTAAAAAGTTACTATATATATGAATAAATTACGCCGTTTTATCATTCCGTTGTTCTTGGTGCTTGTAGGGTTTTCAGCCGTAGTTCGGCCAGGCTTTGCTGCACTGACAATTGATATCACACAAGGTATTGATGGTGCGCTTCCAGTCGCAGTCGTCCCCTTTAAATGGTTGGGTACGGGGCCGACTCAAGGCTCTAAGACAGAGGCTCCTGAAAACATTGGTGCAATTGTTGCCTCTGATTTACGTCGCAGTGGTCGTTTTGCACCTGTCCCTGAAAATGATTTGGTAGGTCGACCCTCACATGGTTCGGAAGTAAATTATGCCGCATGGCGAGCACTGGGTGTTGATAACCTTATTGTTGGTCATGTTAAGCCATTAGTTGATGGTACCTACGAAGTGCAGTTTCAATTACTGGATATGTTTAAGGCCGAACAGTTAGCCGGCTATAAAATTCTTAGCCGACGCTCGAATTTACGCCGTACAGCTCACCAGATAAGTGACTTAATCTATAAAGCATTAATGGGTGTGAATGGTGCTTTTGATACCAATATTTGTTATGTCACCGTTACACATAACCGTCAAAAAGAGAAAGTGTATCGATTAGCGATTGCGGATTCTGATGGTTATAATGAAAAAGTCATTTTAGAAACAAAATCACCACTTCTTTCACCTAGCTGGTCGCCAAATGGCTTGCAGTTGGCTTATGTTTCATACAGTCGAGGTCGCCCTGAAATTTATGTGCAAAGTATCTTAACCGGGCAAGCTAAACGCGTTGCGTCTTTTGCCGGTATTAATGGTGCTCCCGCATGGTCGCCCGATGGTAAAAGTTTAGCTTTAACACTGTCTAAAGACGGTAATGCAGAAATTTATATCCAAAATTTAGCGCGAGGTACGACTCAGCGCGTAACCCGTAATAGTGCTATCGATACTGAACCAGCCTGGTTACCCGATGGCTCGGCAATTATATTCACTTCAGATCGAGGAAATGGTCCACAATTGTACCAGGTTGAGGTTGATTCGCAGGGTGCACGAGGTCGTCCACAGCGTTTAACGTTCGAGGGAGGGTATAATGCGCGCGCAAGTATCTCGCCTGATGGCAAATTTGTTGCTATGGTACATAGAATTGAAGGCGATTTCCGAATTGCAGTACTGGAGCGGGAAAGTGGCTATTTAAGAGTGTTGACCGAGTCACGTTTAGACGAGTCTCCCAGTTTTGCTCCGAATGGGAGTATGATAATTTACGCAACAGAATATAATAACCGCGGTGTGTTATCGGCGGTATCAGTAGATGGTCGAGCAAGGCAACGATTACAGTTAAGTGAAGGGGATGTGCGGGAACCCGCATGGTCACATTTTAAACAAAAATAGATTTATAATTTAAAAAACCTAGGTTAGGAGATAGTAATGAATAAGTGGTTAAGTATTGTTTTATTAGCAAGTATGTTCGGAATAATGGCGGGTTGTTCATCTACAACAAAAGAAGATACAACTGCACAACCTGAAACCAGTAGTGCAAATACCGATACAACTAGTGGTGCCGATGTTGGTAGTACTGGAAATGCAACTGAAATGGCTAATGGACAAGCCGATGCCCTATCCAAACGCGTTATTTATTTTGAGTTTGATAGTAGTGACGTAACGTCTGAAGCACGAGATATCATTTCGGCGCATGCGCAAAATTTATCACAAAACTCAAGACTATCCTTAGTACTTGAAGGACATGCTGATGAACGTGGTACACGCGAATATAATATTGCATTAGGCGAACGTCGTGCCAAAGCTGTTAAGCAATTATTAGTTGTTCAAGGTGTACAAGCATCGCAAATTCAAGTGATTAGTTTTGGTGAAGAACGTCCTGCGGCCGTTGGTCATGATGAAAGCGCATGGAGCTTAAACCGTCGTGTTGAATTGCTTTACTCGGGTTCTTAATTCTAGAGAATCTTAATTCCAGGGAATCATAATTCTTAATAATTATGATTCCTGTGCATTGTAAAATTAGTATTAAATTAAAGAGATTGTTGTCGTGCAAAAATTAATAATTAGTTTTTTGAGTTGTATTCTAATTTTGGTTTCTACCAGTAGTTTTGCACGAGACAAACAACCTCGACGATTTAATGCTGATGAAGAAATAGAAACAACGTCCCAAACATCATCAGCACCGATTACAACAAAGCAAAATATGAGTGCTGATGAACGTTTGCAACGTTTAGAGCGATTGATCGATAGCCAGGGTTTAGTTGATTTATTACTTAAGTTGCAAGGATTAGAAAAAGAAGTGCAACAATTGCGGGGCGACGTTGAGATACAAACGCATACTGCGAATGAACTTAAGAAGCGACAACGTGATCTTTATGTCGATATCGATCGTCGTTTACTTCAAATTGAGCGCAACGGATCTTCTACTTCTAAAGGGAATACTTATTCAAGTGGTTCAGCTGTCTCTGAGAGTTTAGTGCCTTCTCACTCGATAACAAATGTTCCATCAACAAGTGCTACTGCAATCGAACCAAAATTTAAAGAAACGACACCGTCTTCACAGACTAAACCAATAACAGCTGGTGCAACGGGTTCTGCATCTAAACCTGTTGACCCTATTAAAGAGCAAAATGCCTATCAGAAGGCATTTGATTTGTTACGAGAATTACGTTATGAGCAAGCGATAATAGCGTATCGTCAATTTATTCAGGACTATCCTAATGGACGCTATGCTCACATTGCTCAATATTGGTTAAGTGAAGCCAGTTATGCGCAACGCCATTTTAAACAAGCCATTGCGGATTATCAGGACCTTGTTGCAAACTATCCTAATAGTCCTAAACTGGCAGAGGCAATGCTGAAGATTGGTTATAGCTATAACGAACTTGGTCAAAATAAAGCTGCTCAAGATGTAATTGAAAAATTATTACGAGTCTATCCTAATACTACTGCAGCAGGGCAGGGACAAAAACTGCTTAAAAAGATTAAATCAGCTAAGCGTTAATCTACTATGTCGTAAACTCATTCTACCTGTCTGTATTGGTTCATATTTAGTCTGGTTTATGATTCCAGCATATTTATTATAAATGACAAATTCTAAAGAAATTCAAAAATTACGTATAACTGAAATTTTTTATTCATTACAAGGTGAATCGAAAACAGTTGGTTTGCCTACAGTATTTATTCGTCTAACAGGTTGCCCGCTGCGTTGCGGCTACTGTGATACTGAATATGCCTTTCAAGGTGGTGAATGGTGGGATTTTGAAGCCATTATTAATGAACTAAAAAAATACAATACCTTTTACGTAACGGTAACGGGTGGAGAACCCTTAGCACAAAAAGCCTGCCTGCCATTATTGGCCATGCTATGTGATTTCGGTTACAAAGTATCGTTGGAAACCAGTGGTGCACTTGATGTGCAAATGGTTGACCGGCGCGTTATGAAAGTAATGGACTTGAAAACACCATCATCAAATGAAGAAAGTAAAAACAAGTACTCTAATTTAGAGTTTATATCCGATCATGACCAGATAAAATTTGTCATCTGCAATAGAGAAGATTATGACTGGTCAGTAAAAATATTGAATCAATATCTACTGGCTGAGAAGTGTGAAGTTTTATTTTCCCCCGTTAATCTAGCAGCTAACACCAATATGATGAAGTATTTGGCAGATTGGATATTGGAAGATCAACTTTCAGTGAGATTTCAAATTCAACTACATAAGGCGATTTGGGGTAATATTCCTGGCGTTTAATTTTTTAGAGACTTTTTCGTTTTAACAAACCTTACTCAAAGGGACTTTCTGATTCGTCAACATCAAAGTGAGTACCTTTGATACGATCCTGATAACTGGAAGAAGATAACGTTCTTTTCGGCCTGGTTTTTATAGGTGCTGGAGTAGACTTATTAATCTTTTTCTGTGACTGTACTACTTTCTGTGTAATAGGCTTAGCTATTGGTTTAACAATAATTGGCTTTGATTCAGGAGGACTAACTTTAACTGCTTTCGCTACAGAAGGACTAACTTTTTTAACGGGTACTATTTTTTTTTCATATTTAGATTTGATGCTGGCCTGTTTTTTTGCTTTTATTTTTTGTTTTTTTATTTTTTTTTCTAACGCTTCTTTAGCCATTTTATTTTTTATTTGATTAATTCTTATTGCCGCATCCTGGTGACCATTCCTGCGTGCTTTCTCATACCATTGAATTGCTTTTGTTTCACTTCGTTCTACCCCACGACCTTCTTCATACATTTCACCTAATATATACTGCGCGCTTACACTGCCGCGTTCAGCCATTTTCGTTTGGAATTTGTAAACATTTCCCCAACTATTATCTTGCGTAGCTGCCGTTACATTAAATGGAAGCTGAAGTGCGAAAATAAACAGGCCGAGAGTAATTATTTGCAACATAGTTTATATCTCTAATATTTACTTAAAGTATCGACAGTTTTAATTGTAACTTTAGAATATTGACTAAAAAGGCTGAAAATTCAATCAAATAGCTTCTTTTTGTCGATATAATAGCGAATTCGAGTATGTATTTGGTTATTTGTATTATATAGAATTTAGGAAGGTTAAGGTAATGAAGAGAAAAGCCGTTATATTATTGTCCGGTGGCTTAGATTCGGTCACAACATTAGCAATTGCGCAGTCAGCGGGTTATGAATGCCATGCCTTGAGCTTTGATTATGGCCAGCGTCACCGCGCTGAGTTAGATGCGGTCCAACGTATTTTGCAACAGTATGACAATGTTGCGCACAAAGTAATTCATCTGGATCTTGACCAAATAGGGGGCTCCGCTTTAACGGATATGGATATTGCGGTGCCAACTCTACCGTCATCCGGTATTCCGATTACCTATGTCCCGGCGCGCAACACTATATTTCTCTCTCTTGCGTTGGGTTGGGCCGAAGTACTCTCGGCTAATGCTATTTTTATTGGGGTCAATGCGGTTGATTATTCCGGTTATCCTGATTGCCGGCCCGAATATATTGAGGCTTTCCAAACACTTGCGAACCTTGCAACCAAACAAGGTGTGGAAGGTAAAACGATTAAACTGGAAACGCCACTTATTCACATGAGCAAGGCCGAGATTATTCAAAAAGGGATTAAGCTCGGGGTAGATTACAGTTTAACCGTATCATGTTATGCCGCTGATGCTAAAGGTCGTGCTTGTGGTGAGTGTGATAGCTGTCGTTTAAGAGCTGCTGGCTTCGCCAATGCTAATATTACTGATCCGACAATCTATAAGTAATATGAATGCAAATAGCATATTGGTTTATTAGTATCGGCTTATGGACGTTACAATGTGAGCGTCAATTCGGTATAATCTGGCGAATTCATAGAAAATTTCACACTATCTTGAGGATCAAATTATGACATTTGAAAGTTTTGCCATAGGGCATTCTTCAATTCTTTGGTTGGCATTCGGAATCGCACTTATTATGGGTGCCGTTGCTAACAAAACAAATTTCTGTACCATGGGCGCGGTATCAGATTTAGTTAATATGGGCGATGCTAGCCGTATACGCGCATGGGTATTAGCCATGGCTGTAGCGATGCTTGGGGTCACTGTTTTTGAAGCCATGAATGCTTTCAGTGTTGACGTTACGCGCCCTCCATACCGTGGTGGAAACTTTGCATGGTTGGAATATGTTATTGGTGGCATCATGTTTGGGGTTGGTATGACGCTAGGCAGTGGCTGTGGTAATAAAACGTTGCTTCGTATTGGTGGTGGTAACCTCAAATCTATCGTTGTATTCGCTATTATTGCAGTTTGCGCTTATTTCATGATTAATCCCTTTCCTGGCACAGATAAAACTCTTTATTCAGTGGTTTTCTACTCATGGACAAGTCTGGCATCAATCAGTCTTACGGGTAAACAAGATGTCGGAGCTCTGGTTAGTTTGGTGAGTGGTGCTAATCTAGCGACAGCGAGATTAGTTATGGGTTTACTCATTGCTGCAATCCTGTTCTTTTTTGTATTCCGCTCTAGCGATTTCCGTAGTAGTAAAGATAATATCCTTGGTGGCACTGTTGTCGGTCTTGCAGTACTCGCTGCCTGGTATGTGAGTGGTGGTTTTGCGACGATATCCGCTGATGGTGATACCTATAGCTGGGTTAATTATGCCAGTGATGATGTATGGTCATTAATTGAATCTGGCAAACGTCCCCCAGGTGTAGCAGTGCAGTCATTCACATTTATTAATCCTATTGGTGAAACTCTCGGGTATGCTCTCAGTGGCTTTAATAAGAGCGTGATTACTTTTGGCCTAATGTCATTATTTGGGGTGATTGCAGGTTCTTTTATCTGGTCACTTATTTCAAAATCTCTCCGCTTTGAATGGTTCGTTGACTTTAAAGATTTTGTAACACATGCCATTGGCGCTGTTTTGATGGGGATTGGTGGTGTGTTATCACTAGGTTGCACTTTCGGCCAGGGGATTACCGGCGTATCCACGTTATCAATCGGATCTGTATTAGTTTTTGCAAGTATTGTATTTGGAAGCGCTTTAACGATGAAAATCCAATACTACAAAATGTGTTATGAAGATGAAGCCACTTTTGTTAAAGCACTGATTACTGCATTGGTTGATATGCGCTTTCTACCGAGTGGAATGCGTAAATTAGACGCCATTTAATTGTAAATTCGTTTTAATTATTTGGGCGGAAATAACATTTTTACTTGTTATTTCCGCTAGTTAATGTAAAATTCCGCCTTCGTTTATGGGCCGTTAGCTCAGTCGGTAGAGCAGTTGGCTTTTAACCAATTGGTCGAGCGTTCAAGTCGCTCACGGCCCACCATATTCAAGCTAAAAACGTCTCGATTTTATCGGGGCGTTTTTTTTTGCCCCGATAAAATCAGAATGATGATGAGAATCGAGGCGTTTTTTTTGCCCCGATAAAATCAGAATGATGATGAGAATCGGGGCTTTTTTTTGCCCCGGTAAAATCAGAATGATGATGAGAATCGGGGCGTTTTTTTTTGCCCCGGTAAAATCAGAATTCGGATGGTCATTAAGACGTTTATATATTTTTACTTCTATCTAAGGAATGAACAAATTTTATTAACTCAAAGTGTGCAAGATGTGCCAACCGCTAAAAATATCTACTCCAGTCACAATGTGAATTTTTAAGTTTGTATCTTGTGATGGAGTTAAATAATCATTTTCATGTTCTGATGGGTATGTCAAAAAAGTTTATTTTGTAGCGTCTATATTCTTTGTCATAAGATATTATCAATGTGAGCAAGGATTATAGATGAAAATTATTCGTGATAATTTAAAAATATCAGTGGAAAATAGTAGTACCTCAAGTGTCATTTTACTCTGCTTCTCATTGCTGTTAACTGCTTGTGGTGGTGGTGGACCTGGTGATGAAGGAGAGAATGCTGCAAGATCTACAACATCCACTCATAATTCTGCCGCGACTAGCGCCTCCTTTACTCGTAGTTCTACTACAACTGAAATATTGAATGAAAAAACTGCTGGAAACCAGGAACTTTTATGCCAGCAACAAAATAGTCTCTTATGTGAAGATTTTGAATGGAGTTCAAGCCTGGCATATAAAGCATCTCCAGTTGATTGGTCATTAAAAGGTTGGCAGTTCGCTGGTGTTGATTCTAGTGGCAATTTTTGTAATACCTCAGGAGCAGGCGGCAGTCAGTGTGCATTAAAGTGGATTCAGAAAAATGATAAATTATTAGATATAGAGCAAAGGGCTAGTTATTCATATTCTGAATACGGAGCGGGATTTAATCAACTTTCGCTAAGTTGGGCTGCTAAATGGTCAGAACAATGGGTTTGGGATACTGAATCTAAACCTCATCTTGTTTTGGAGTCAAGAAATGCAACTGAAGTTTCTCATTCATTATTCTTGGTAGCAATTAATTCTAATGGTTTCATTCAGTTAATGATCTCTGCAGACGCGCAGTGCACAAGGGATGAATTAATCATTGAATCAGAGAAGAACTTTGCCTTGCAGGGGAGTAATCTAGGTAAATGGCAACAATTTCAAATAGAATTTAATTTAGATACTGCAGGTATTAACAATGAAGTGCGTTTAAGTGTTAATAATGAAATAATTATCTCAAAAACTGATATTAAGTTAGGTTGTTCTTCTGAATACTCAGCGCCGAATACCGTTTCGTTTATAGTTAGTAGCTATAATCAGCTCATTAATACAGAACAAAATGTTTTGGTTGATAATGTTCTGATAAATTACGAATAAGACCACTTTAGATTAATTTCTGGTTTCAATTGTTTAGCGAAGTCGTTTAAAGTCTATTAGCGCCCCGTGTCGGTGTTTGTCAACATAGTTGTCGCCAGTGTCATTATATAAACAAGATCTCATGCCTTAAGTGGTTCCAAAATATAATGGGCTAACATATATAGCCGAAATCTGACCTTCCGTTTCTTGCATGATTTTAGATTTTTCTCATGTACTGTACCTATTGATTGGCATAAGTCTCTGTATCTGTAAAGGCCGATATCCTGCCCGTGATCGGCTGGCGGCTTATTTTGTGGGATATAGTGGGGTCTAAGCACTCACATATTTATTGAGCCAATGGGCCTATCAATATGTTCGTGTTAGCAAGTTATTTGTTAATAGCTGCTAAAACTATCTAATAGTATTATACTCCTGAACATACTAACGTTATGAAAAACAAGGGGTTACTGCTTTGGGTAATTTTAAATTGAATTTATCGACTAAACAGATAATTGCAGCCATCATATTTACTATTATTGCAATTTATATAGCTGGTGTCGTGCCTACCGCTGAGATTGCATGGGTCTCTGCCATTCTCATTTTTACGATTTACCTGTTCGCTTTTGAAGTCGTCAGTGTTGATTTAGCGGCATTAACGGTGATGGTGCTCTTGGGTGTTACTTCATTGCTAGCTCCTGTAATGGGCATAGAAAAAGGCTTGGTACCAAATTCACATCTATTTGATGGCTTTGCCAGTAATGCGGTGATCTCGATCATTGCGGTGATGATTATTGGTGCGGGGTTAGATAAAACCGGTGTAATGAGTAAGGTTGCAGCTATTATTTTAAAATACGGCGGTACGACTGAAGCAAGGATAATCCCCATTATTTCCGGTACGGTTGGTGTCATTTCATCTTTTATGCAAAATGTAGGTGCTGCCGCTTTATTTTTGCCTGTTGTGAGTCGAATTTCTGCTCGCTCTGGTTTACCAATGTCTCGTTTACTCATGCCGATGGGCTTCTGTGCCATTCTCGGTGGCACAATGACGATGGTCGGCTCTAGCCCCCTTATTTTACTAAACGATTTAATCTTAACGTCGAATAAGGCTTTACCAGCAGCCCAGCAAATGGAGACATGGTCACTTTTCTCTGTCACACCTATTGGTATTGTGATGATTTCTGTCGGAATTTTGTATTTTGTAATTGCCGGTCGGTTTGTGCTTCCTGTTGTTAAAACGGATGGTACAACTGGGACGAATACAATGGATTATTTCCAGGAAGTTTACTCAATTGATTATGGTTTATTTGAGGTTGTCGTACCTGAGGATAGCCCCTTAGTTGGTAAGACGCTTGATGCAATTGAACATAGTTCCAACATACGTGTAATTGCAGTGTACCGTGCAGCTAAAGATCTGCGTATTGGTCCGGGTAGTTTATCTCGAGAAGTTGAAATTCGAGCCAATACAGTATTAGGATTACTGGCATCACCGCGACAAGTGAAAAATTTTGTTGAAGAATTTGCCTTAGTACAACGTGCAAGTTTAGAAACTTTTTCAGAACATCTGGCATCGACTAAAGCAGGTATTGCCGAAGTTGTTATTCCTCCGGGTTCATCATTAATCGGTAAATCGGCTTCCGACATATGGATGCGTAAAACATATGGAATAGCAATGGTTGCGCTTCATCGCGGGGGTGAAACCAAACAAGAAGGTGAAGATATTCGTAGTATACCTTTTGCTGCCGGTGACACACTCGTTGTTCACACAACATGGGAGGCCTTGGCACGTTTAGAAAAAGACAAAAATTTTGTTGTTGTAACAACAGAATACCCGCATGAAGAAGTACGTCCGCATAAAGTACTTCATGCGGGTATATTTTTTGGACTTGCGCTAACATTAGTTCTGTTTTCAGATTTACGTTTATCAGTAGCATTATTAACAGGCGCTGTCGGTATGATTTTGTCTGGTGTGCTGAGTATTGAAGAGGCTTATGAATCGATAAGCTGGAAAACAGTATTTTTATTAGCGAGTCTAATACCTTTAGGTTTTGCGGTAGAAACAACCGGTACGGCTAAATGGATTGCCGATCAAACATTGTCTGTTTTAGGCGACTATCCAATTTGGGTTATCCAGCTTGCAGTGGCCGTACTCGCAACATTTTTTACGCTAGTGATGTCAAATGTGGGCGCGACGGTCTTGCTTGTGCCTTTAGCGGTAAATATAGCACTTGGTGCAGGAGCTGATCCGGCATTGTTTGCCTTAACGGTTGCAATCGCAACATCTAACTCATTCTTAATTCCCACTCACCAGGTTAATGCTTTAATAATGGGGCCGGGTGGTTATAGAGTTGCTGACTTTATGAAGGCGGGCGGTATTATGACAATTCTGTTTTTAGTCGTTATGATGGTGATGTTGAATTTAGTTTATTAGATAATAATTTCTGACACTAACCTAAAGTAAAAGCCCCCGGCAATAAGATGCGGGGGCTTTTTTATTATTTGTATTTAAAGAAGGAGCTAGCTTTTAATTGAAATTAACTCGATTTTAAAAATAAGTGTTTCTCCAGGGCCAATATCCTTTCCAGCGCCTCTATCACCATAAGCGAGTTCAGGTGGTATAACCACTTCCCAGACCGAGCCTAAAGGCATCATAGGTATGATTTGTTGCCATCCCTGTATCACAGCATTAACAGGGAATGTCGCCGGTTTGTTACGTTTAAATGAGCTGTCAAAAATATTTCCGTTAATCAGTTTTCCTTCGTAGTGAGCTATTATGGTATCGCTACTTTTAGGTTTCTTGCCCTTGCCTTCAGTTATGACTTTATACTGGATGCCATTTTCAAGTGTGGTGACGTTTTTTCCCAACTTATACTTCTCTTGAAATGCTTTACCTGCTTTTAACGCTGTCTTTGCCTGCTCTTTCTTTTTGAGTTTATTTTCTTCATGCAAGGAGGTTATCGCTGCATTTAATTCTTCGGGTGTTGCTCTGAGAGGTTTGTTATTTAAAACATCTTTGATTGCTTGCGTTAAACTTTCAGGGTCTAATTTTACATCCTGATTTTTTAAGTTGTTTGCAACTTGAATTCCAATAGCGTAGCTGTATTTTTGTTGATTTGTTTTAAGTTCACTATCAGCACAAACAGACTGGCTAAGTAAACTAATAAAAAGAACTCCAGCTATTGATGCTGAGTTAATCGAGATGTTCATGTTTATTCCTTTTAAATTGAGTATGGATAAGTGTATCTCAAAATTCCAGCAAATTACTAGTGGACTTATTGGGAATAGTTCGCAGTATTGATTACAGGTTTCTAAGTTAAAGTATGGTTGTTGATGATAAATTTATTGTTTAATGAGTAATGTTAACGAGTAGGGATGTTTAGGGGGAGAGGGGGGGCTGATAGAGATATAAGTGCTATTTTTTACATCAGCTAGTGGTTTTATTTTGGTGAAAAGAGTTTATAAGTGACCGTGAGTTGAATAAAACAGAATTAAGCCTGTTTATTTAAAGCGAGTGGCAACAATAAATTATTAGTGTTAGTAAAGTGAATAAACTGGATTTGGTGATTGGGGTCTCTGGTATAAAAACATCAGAAAACAATATAAGTATCCGTATGGATAAAGAAACGGATACTTAATAAGTGTTTTTACTCGTATCAAGTTTCGGTTCTATTCTGGTTGAAAGAGATCATAAGTGCCAGTAAAAAGATAAGAAACTGGCACTAAAAAAAGCCCGGAACAAAGTTCCGGGCTTTTGATCGAGAAGGCTTAAATCTTATTGGCGTACTGCAGGGCCGTTAAGTTTAATACCATTGCTCATAGCAGTATGGAAGTATTCAAGTGCAACATATTCAGGATGTTGAGCTTTTTTCCATTTTTTGCCACTGTTTAACACTTTAGCACGTACTTGTTTGTTACAACCGCCGTAACGACGTTCGATCGTACCAAAACCACCAAATGGACCCGCTGAACCTTTTTTAGCAGCAGTTTTCTTAGCCCATTTACGACGCCATACCGGGAAGTGTGAAGTTTGACCTAAAGCCGGGCTTAACAAGTTACCACGCGCCATTTGACCAGCACTGTACATGTGACAATCTGCACATGAGAAGTTTAGCTGACCACGTTTTGCATAGAAATGTGTTTTACCACGGTTATAAACTTCTAAAGCACGTTTGTCGTTAGGGATAACTACATTTTGTGCTTTTCCACGTGAAGTGTAAGCCATATAAGCCGCTATTCCTGCCATTTTACCTTTTTTAAGACCAAGAGGCTTATGACCATTTCTAACGATACATGCCTGGATATCCGCAACTAATGTATGTACTTCTCCAGTTTTACTGTCAAAGTATGGATAGTTTTGTTTGATTCCTTTACCGCCATTTTTGAAGCATTTAGCCAGGCCAAACTTGTTGAATAAAGCTTTACCTTTATCAATGCCTTCTTCATATGGAGGAAATTCCTCAATATTTAGCCATTCATCACGACGTGCAGAATCAATTGCATAAATACCGTTACCAAAATCCTGAAGTTTTACACCAGGAAACTTCTTAAAGAAGTAAGCTCGGAATTGCTCTAAATCCTGCTTTGGTGATGCATTTGCTAGCAAGGGCAGCCCTAAAAGGGATAATGCTGTTGCTGCAATGAGTAGTCTTTTCATTTTAATTACTCCTATCATCCTCAACAGATGTTATTTTACTTTTGTTTCAACAGAATCTTTCGCACCGGTGTTGTCTGTCCAGGCGATACCGATAGTATCCCCGGCTTTACCTGCACCGAATTTGAAAGAAAGGTAAGGGTTTTTAGACACTGCACCGCCCCATTCAGCTG
>Ga0316206_1000561_pt1 | contig 46537 bp, 34 predicted proteins | sample 6monthpyrite_MG_FD_204942 | JGI IMG/M metagenome (GOLD analysis project Ga0316206, IMG submission 204942) | Microbial mat bacterial communities from mineral coupon in-situ incubated in ocean water Damariscotta River, Maine, United States -... | ecosystem: Environmental > Aquatic > Marine >...
TATATCCAGATTAAGTCCAATTTAACAAATTTTTAAGTTTTTTAGGTTTGGTGCAGATATCGGCAAGACTGTACTGGCTCAATTTTGAAAAAAATGCATTTTGCGCTTCGTTTAATATACCTTTTAATTCACAGTGACCATTCAATGGACAAGCGGGCTTTTGACAATTTACCACGTCAATCGTATTTTCCATTGCTTCTACGATATCGCTCAAGTTTATCTGTTCAGGCTTTTTTGCCAGGCATATCCCACCATTTTTCCCACGTACAGTTTTTACATAGCCATGTTTTGCTAATTGGTTAACAACTTTGCTTAAATGATTTTTAAGGATACAAAAGTGTTGAGCGACATCATTTATCGTTACAAGCTTATTATCGTTTTGTAATGCCAAAAAAATAAGGAGTCGCAGAGAAAAGTCTGTGTATTGGGTTAATTGCATCGTTATTTAAGCTTTATCGCCAAGGAAAGGAGTCTCATGCCAATTATTGCTTGGAATAAATAAAGGGATCTGCATAAATATCATTCATATTACAGCCCGCAAGAAAAACTTTTTTACGCAATTTATTCACCAATTCCTGGTTGCCACACAAGTACGTTTTCCATCCTGTTGGTTTGGGTATGTTTTCAAAGATAATAGTACTAATATCGCCTTCAATAACGTTATTCGGCATATTTACTTCACCTTTTAAAACACATGGATGATATTTAAAATGACTCTCCTGTTGTGCAAGATCGTTTAATTCATCTTGCAAATAAAGCCCTTGTGGACTTAATGCGCCATGAAATAAATGAATATCACCAGTGTGCTCACTTTGTAAAGCATCACGAATAATGCCATACAGTGGTGCAAGTCCGGTGCCCGTACCCACTAATAAGAGATTCTGACCGGCATTACCTTGAGTATAAAAACAATCGCCGGCAGGTCCTTGTACAAAGATGGTATCACCAACGCGTAAATCATTATGAGCCCAATCACTAAAAGTACCATTAGGAATGAGACGAATATGAAAAGTTAATGTATTACCATCTTCCGGGAGCCCGGCTAACGAATAACTGCGACCTACATGCTGATTGCGCCATAAAGTGACATATTGACCGGCAAAATATTCATAAGCTTCTTCCGTGTTAATTTTTAACTCTATAACATCATGCGATAGTTTGTTTATTTGTTTAACGGTTGCACGCGTCTGAACCTGATTGGCATCGGGTAAACAAATATCAATATTTTCTTCAGGCTCACAGCAGCATGCTAAAAAATAGCCTTTGACTTTATATGAATCTTTTAACCCTTTTTGCGCTTTTTCAGGCACTTTGCCCTTAGTCACTTGCATTAAACAAGACTGACACGCCCCTGCCCGACAATTATTGGGGATATCAATACTACTTTCCAACAATGTCTCGAGTACGGTTTTACCTGATGACACATTGAAAATATCATCTTTAAACTTCAACTGTGCCATAGGTATCCTCCTTTATCGATTCAAAACATCATCACGAACACTGTTAGCGATTTTCGCAACTTCCTGGATATCGGCATCGCCGACACCTAATTCCTGTAATGTGGCACCCAGTAACTCCACAATGGCATCAACATGTCTATCGTTTAAACCACGGGCAACGAGGTGCTTATGACCCTCACGCATGTCTTTACCTGTGTAATTGTTTGGACCACAAAAGACCATCGTTAAAAAGCCTTTTTGTTTAGCGGCTTGTTTTTCAATATCTACATCGTCAAAAAATTCATTAACTCGATCATCAGATAATACTTTCCGATAAAAAATATCAACTGCGGCATCGACCGCAGCTTCTCCACCTAAACGTTCATATAAACTTGGCATAATCTTTCCTTTTGATACTGGTTGTGAATAAACTAAAAAAACACTATAACATACATTTAAAATGCATGTTATAGTAATTAACGAATTGCATGTAAAAACTTCTAATTAAAGATATCAACCGGGTCAAAGAAAACTTAAGGGGTATAAGGAAGAACGCCCAACCTGATTACTAAAATTCAATTCTGGAGTATGCAATGCCATCAAAAAGTCCGTATTAATCCGAGCCCCTGTAGTCGCCATGGAAAGTCATATAATGATATCTCTCAAGCTGTCATCACATCTGACAAGCTTTAATATCTCTTTGACTAAAGGTATCGTCCTAAAGACTTGAAATAGAGATTTGATGCCTCTCATTTATAACTGTTCTAATAAACTCCGGGGTATCATCTTGCTTCTCCATTGGTTTTAAACCCTGTGAAGCTGTTATCAGTTTAAAAGCTCTTACTCATGTGTACCATAAAAATAAATTAAGTATTTTAATTGATATAGATCATTTCCTACACGGCCCATTTAGATGAACATAAGCGGCTTTCGAGTACTGGAATCATTAATGAATCTTGCAAACCACATAAACACTCTTGGCCAGTCTCTGTTAGTCCGTTACGGTGAACGTGTGCATAAAATCGCAATTGATGCCGGCTTTACCTGTCCGAATCGAGACGGCAGCATTGGTAAAGGTGGTTGTACATTTTGTAATAATGTTTCATTCAGTCCCAATGGTCGCAAACCCAACTTAATCGCAGAACAGATAGATTCCGGGCGCAAAGTCATCAGAAAGCGAACCGGGGCAAAAAAATATATCGCTTATTTTCAGGCCTATACCAACACCTATGCTGAAACTAAAGATCTTTGCCATTTATACAATCAGGCATTAAACGAAACAGATGTTATTGGGCTCGCGATTGGTACACGACCCGATTGTGTTTCAAATGAAGTCCTTGATTTGTTATCAAACTATCAACAACAGGGTTATGAAATTTGGTTAGAACTCGGTTTACAATCTGCACATGATAAAACACTCAAACGCGTAAACCGGGGGCATGGGTTTTCAGAATATGAACAAACAACACTTAACGCTCGCAAACGTGGTATTAAAGTTTGCACACATCTAATTCTTGGTTTACCGGGTGAATCTACCGAACATCATATATCGTCGCTAGAACAAGTACTCGAGCTGGGTGTAGACGGTCTAAAATTTCACCCACTACATGTTGTCAAAGGCACACAACTTGCCAATGAATGGCGACGAGGTGACTACCAGCCATTAACTATGAATGAATATATAGGCGATGTGGTTGAGCTCATAAAACGTACTCCTAAAGATATTATATTCCATCGTCTTACTGGAACAGCATCATCAAAAATCCTACTGGCACCTGAATGGTGTTCTAAGAAATGGCTGGTACTCAATGCTCTAACAACAGAACTCGTTAAACAAAAAATCAACCAACTAAAACATTAAACTGAAGAAAATTATATGGAACTTATATGCCCTGCCGGAAATTTACCATCACTCAAAGCTGCTGTGGATAATGGTGCCAATGCGGTATACATGGGTTTTCGTGATGATACAAATGCACGGCATTTTGCCGGACTTAATTTTGACGACAAGCGTGCGCAACAAGGCATTCGTTATGCTCATGATCATGGTGCAAAAGTTTTTGTCGCAATCAATACCTATCCACAACCATCAGGCTGGTCACGTTGGCAAAGCTCGGTTGACCATGCCGCTGACCTGGGTGTTGATGCCTTAATTTTAGCTGATATAGGACTGATGGAGTATGCGTGTAAGCGCTGGCCAAATATTCGACTGCACTTGTCAGTACAAGGTTCGGCAACCAGTGCAGAGGCGATTAACTTTTATTATCAGAATTTTGGTATCCAGCGCGTAGTATTACCACGAGTATTATCACTCAAGCAAGTAAAACAAGTTGTCGAAAAAAGTCCTGTACCAGTTGAAGTGTTTGGTTTTGGTAGCCTGTGCGTGATGGTGGAAGGACGCTGCATTTTATCTTCTTATGTGACAGGAAAATCGCCTAATACCTTTGGAGCCTGCTCACCCGCAAATGCGGTTAGCTGGAGTGAAACACCAAACGGACTTGAAACAAGGTTAAACAACATACTCATTGATCGACATTCAAATGATGAATCGGCAGGTTACCCTACTTTATGCAAAGGACGCTTTAATGTTAGTGGCAACACCTTTTATGCTATTGAAGAACCCACCAGTCTAAACACGCTGGAACTACTCCCTGAACTACAGTCTCTAGGTGTGGCAGCAATTAAAATTGAAGGTCGGCAACGAAGTCCGGCCTATGTCACGCAGGTAACTAAAGTGTGGCGTGCTGCTATTGATGCATGCGCACAAAGTCCGGATAACTTTCAAGTACAAACAAACTGGCTTGCAGAACTTGAAAAAGTTTCAGAAGGCTCGCAAACAACACTTGGAGCCTATCATCGCCCCTGGCAGTGAAAAACGCTTATGAAAATATTACCCAAACTCTCGCTTGGCCCTATTCTTACATACTGGACACGCGATCAGGTCTTCAGTTTTTATGAGTCTATAGCTCAAACACCTATTGACATTGTGTATCTTGGTGAAACTGTTTGCTCGAAACGTCGTTTAATACACAGCAATGATTGGTTGCAGCTTGCAAAAATGCTCACGCAAAATGGAAAAGTAGTTATTTTATCAACATTAACATTACTTGAGGCAAACTCGGAAATAGGTTCGCTACAAAAAATATGTGACGTGAGTGAATATATGATTGAAGCCAATGATATAGCCGCCGTACAAATGATGTCAGGTAATAAACCTTTTGTTACGGGCCCCGCAGTAAATATTTACAATTCAAATACTTTATCGGTACTTGCCCGTGCTGGACTAAAACGCTGGACATTACCGGTTGAGCTATCAAGAGAAACCCTAACAATACTACATCAAAATCGCCCAGAAGGTGTTGAAACAGAAGTATTTGTTTTTGGAAGACTACCACTCGCCTACTCTGCGAGATGTTTTACAGCACGAGCAAATAATCTACCCAAGGATGATTGTCAGTTCCGCTGTCTTGATTACCCTGATGGGCTTATGCTAAAAACACGAGAAGAAGAATCTTTTCTTATCCTCAATGGTATACAAACACAATCCGCAAAAACCCACAATTTAATCAGGGAAGTAGATGATCTGATTAATCTTGGAATTAACGTTTTACGTATAAGCCCTCAGTCAAAACATACAGAAGTAATAATTGATATTTTTCATAACCATTTAAATGGAAAAATAACCAAAAATGAAGCAACAAGCATGCTTCAACAATATATTATGACAGACGAGTGTGATGGCTACTGGCATGCGCGCGCAGGAATGGATATGCCAATAATAGATAAACAGCAGGATTGCTCACTATGAATACTGACTCAATACAAACAGTTAAAGAATTCACAAAACGCTATAATCTCGGAAATCCATTTGACCTTGATAATGAAATTTCATATAAAGCATGGCGTGATAACAAGTTAGAATTTTATCCTGAAAAAGTCGAAGACTTAGTTGTAATAATTAAAGATCCAAAAAAATTAAATGGTAATGAATTCGATGCCATACGCAAACTTTTAATTAAAACTAATATGGCTATTTATGCAAGCGATACAGCAAAGGATGCCGACAAACAAATCCCCGTCAAGCTAGGTAAACAATTTGGCCTTACTGAACTGGATAATAACATGGGAGCCGACGACGGTATCACATCATTAAAAGTTGTTACAGGTCAATCGCAAAGTGACTACATACCTTATACTAATAAAGCTATCCACTGGCACACCGATGGATACTACAATGCCATGAATAAACAAATTCATTCGTTGTTCTTAAACTGTGTATCAGCTGCAGAAAACGGAGGAGAAAATGCGTTACTAGATCACGAGATTGCTTATATCCATTTACGAGATTCTAATCCGGATTACATTGACGCATTAATGCGCAGTGACGCAATGACTATTCCACCTAACAGTAAAAATGGAAAAGAAATACGACCACTTCGCTCTGGCCCGGTATTTACGATTACACAAAATGGAAACCTTCACATGCGGTATACCGAACGCACGAGAAGTATTGAATGGAAAATGGATTTCGTGACACAAGCCGCTGTAGAGGCGCTAAATCAATTTCTAAATTCAGAATCCAGATTTATATACCGTGCAACCTTGCAACCCGGACAGGGGTTAATTAGTAATAACGTTCTACATAATAGAGCAAGTTTTAAAGATTCATTTGCTAATAAAAGACTATTATATAGACTACGTTATTTCCAACGAATAGCAAATACCTAATAAATATATAGTGGTGTTATTTGATAACAAATAATAACCTGGCTAACCAAATAAGCGTTCATAAACAGGCAGATTCTTATTTAGAATAGTTTCGATAAATGCGGGAATCTTATGTGAATCCATATCCAAACCATCGAGGAAATTTTTCACATACAACCCTAGCTCGGTATCGCCATGCATATGCAAGCGGCGGCTAAAAAACATAGTATCGGTATCTTCACGCCTGCTTGCTAGCAACAGATAATCGTAGGCTGTCCCTTTTAAACTAAGGTCAGCAGATTGCCAATGACCAACGGGGCTTAACTTGTTTTGCTTTAAGGTAAAACGATACTCAATTCCAATATCATCAATGAATATTTCAACTACCTTATCCTGCAAAAAGTCCAACTCACCTTCTTTTAAATCTAGTGCAAATATTCTATTAAGCGTTGTTGTTAGTAACTTATTGTGGACAATTGAAGGTATCATTTTAAATGGCAATGATAAGATGACAGGTAAAACTGGATGTAATTGATCTGACTTGCTGAATGTTTTCATACAACTGGTCTCTCTAAAAATTAAAATTAGTTAGTTTATATTCATATATTAATGCGTCTTTTTATCGGTACAATTACCATATTAGCATATGAATCACATAGTAAAATTATTATGAATACAACTCAAGTTTTCAGGGCATTTTTAAGGTTGTGTAATGATATATTTCCTCCGCTCATTACCAATACAATATTTTTACCCTTGATAGTTTCTTTTATTTGTATAGCTGCAGCTAATGGTGCAGCACCCGCTTCTTCTACTAAATTGTGAGTATGTTCCAGGAGTGTCGTAATGGCTAATTTTATATCATCGTCGTCAACTAATATAAAATCATCCACATACTTACGCATGATACGTTGAGTATTTTCAAAAGGAATACGCGTTGCCAATCCTTCTGCAATTGTTTTCATTTCGGCTTCAACCATCATCCCACTCTCCCAGCTTAATTTCATAGCCGGAGCTTGAGCAGACTGAACTGCTATAATTTGAATATCCTTATTAATTGTTTTTGCCACAATACCTGTACCACACACTCCACTGCCAGCACCTACGGGTACAATAATAGTGTCCACTGTGGGGAGTTCTTCCAGAATTTCCAATGCATAGGTTCCTACACCATGAATAAGATGCTCATCTGTAGGACTAACAAACTTACCGCCCTTTTTTTCTGCGACCAGCTTTATCCATTCACGGGCTTCATCGAAGTCTACTCCATGAAAAACCACTTCGGCACCCAATCCTCTCATCGCTGCAACTTTTCCAGAGTTAGCACCTTCTGGAACCGCAATCGTCGCTTTTAGTCCATATGCTTTTGCTGCATAAGCGATACTCTGGCCGTGGTTACCTGTTGATGCCGTAAATAATCCATTACTTTTTTCTTCATTAGTTAAATTTGCCGCTAAGTTTAACCCTCCTCTTACTTTAAAAGCACCAACTGGCTGATGATTTTCGTGTTTAATCCATATATTTGCTCCAATCAGCTCACTCAATGTTGGGTAATGGTACAGAGGAGTTGGCTTTAAATACTGATATACGTTTTTGCGTGCGGCAAGGATGTCTTCTATGGTTGAAATTATTTGGGGCATAAACGGTTACCTGTATTTTATATTAACTTAACATTAAAATTTTAAGATATTAACTATTTCTCAGACTATCCATTCAAAGTTTTAAATAGTATTCTAAGGGTTAATATATCATTTTGATTTAATGTTGCCTTTTTTCATTAATTAATCAATGTGGATTCATCTGATTAGCTTGGATCGAGCTCATTATTACACTACTATGAATACTATTCGGTAAGCATACTGATGTATCAGTAAGGAGTCTAGTTTGTGAAAAATTTTTGCATCAGTCTTTTATTATTAGTTATATGCAACAATGCCACGGCACTTGAAGTGTCGCCAACAAAAAATCCTGACACGGGTATGCTATCGTGGTTGGTGGATGAACCAAAAGTTAGTCTGAAACTCATTCAACTATTACCTGACTATGTAACGGCGGTTTTCAGTTCACGTGGGTTACCGCCTCAAGTCGTTGATACCTTAAAGGACTATTGTGTATTTGGCACCATCATCAAAAATAAATCCTCGGACACATTAGCTTACCGCATTGCCGATTGGCGTTATGTCACTCCAGATGGAAACGAACATGCGCTTAAAACAAAAACCGAATGGGTCAAACAATGGCAAGTCATGGGGTCACCTTATCGCTGGTTATTTTTGCCGGATGATCAGACTTTTGCAATCGGAGACTGGAGCCAGGGTTTTACCACGCTCAAACTATCTCCGAATAGTACCTTTAATTTGAATTATTCATGGAGATATCAAGGTGAAACACATCAACGAACGCTCAAAAATTTACGCTGCGCATCGACTACAACAACTTCCTCGAAACAGGATTAATTACCGCTACTTAGTACAAATTGGTTTTTTTATCGGCTGTTTATTACTATTCAAGTCGGTTCAAGCTGAAGAAGGTCTAAGTTACCACCTAAGTCCGGTGTCGCCACAGCAGGCAAAAAATTTCACTTTAGCGGACATGGATAATAAAAAACACAGCCTGAAAGATTATCTGGGTAACGTTGTGATGATAAATTTCTGGGCTACCTGGTGTCCGCCTTGCCGACAGGAAATGCCGTCAATGGAAGCCTTATATCAAAGATTTAAAACTAAGGGCTTTACCATACTGGCAATTAATCAATGGGAAACGCCTGATCGAGTCTTTATCTATACCGGAGAATTTAGTGCACCTCCGACTTTTCCAATATTATTCGACCAGAAAGGCGTGATTGCTGACATGTTTACGGTAAAAGGTTTACCTACTACCATTTTAGTCAACAAAAAAGGACAAGTAGTCTATCGTGCTATTGGTGGACGGGACTTCAATCACCCGGAAGTCGATAGAATCATTCTGGATTTGATTAACGAAAAATGAAATTTTCCAACGTCATCTACCATTTATGTTTATACGCGTATTATCCACTATGAAAGTTTGTTTACTAAACTTCAAAGGCATCTAGTTATTGAGAGTATGCTGGGGGATCAATACCTAACAAATCATATGGTTTGAGACTAAAAAAATCATTGAATAGGAAAGCCATAAGAACGACATAAACGATAAAACCAAAAACAATAAGTTGTAGTAACTCGGACTTAATCTAACAACTATTCAATGAAGTTTCGATATAATCTGACAGATGATAAGCTTAAATTGATAAAAGCAAACATACAATAATTTAAAAGATAGGGCTACTGTCAACTCAATTCTGTGATATCTTTAACCTCCGAAACCGTCTGTAAAATACTGTGAGCTGCCATTTCGCGTTACATAGTGATAGGCTGGAGCCGACCCAAGCTGTGTGAAAACTATTTCTATTTTTTAAAAGTGGGAGCCAAAAACAAATATTTCTAAAAATAAAGTTCAAAGTGTTTTAACAAGCACAATGTAAGTCTAAAATTAATATTCGTGTGGGAAATTATTTTTATAATTTAAAAAATATTGAGTTTTCACACAGCCTGGACCCAAAGCGGACGCTGAAAATCAAACCTATGATTGAGTGTTCTGGTTCATACCGCTAGAATAAAATAAGTCGATCCCATTTTTAAATATTATGTGCATATGAATTCAACTTTCTACCTTCCACGTAGCCTTTTAGGTAATGACAAGGCATACACTGAAATGGAGTTGCTTGCCGCTTCGAATTATATCATTGTTTTGGCCGAACCTGGCGGTGGGAAAACTGAGCTTATGGTGAGTCTTGCCCAACAGTTGGACACTTCTGCCGTAACCGCAAACGTGTTCGCACATAAAGGAACCGATGTAGAGAATTGCCCGCTCGTGATTGATGCATTTGATGAGTTGGCCAAGCTTGATCAAACAGGTATTCACAAGCTTCTCGCTAACGCTACAAAAGTAAATCCGACGCACGTCATTATTTCTAGCAGATCAAGTGAGTGGGACAACGCTGCTACAAACGCTTGCAACGACTTTTTCGGTTACCCACCTCTGGTGGTTAGGCTATGCGAGTTTGATGAGGCGGAACAGCGAGCAATCTTCGATCATCATGTGTCAGAAGAGGACTTCACAGCATTCCAGACCGAGGTTGCTCGATTTGATTTAGATATGCTTCTCCCAAATCCCCAGTTTCTGAAACTGTTTGCTGACGCCTATATCGAGAGCGAAAGACACTTCACCGACAAACGATCAATTTTCGCACAAGCAGTCGAACGTTCGGCGAAGGAAGCAAACCCTAAAGTAGCGAGAATTAACCAGGCGCTTTCGACCACTCAAAAAGTTGATATATCGTCGGAAGTTTTCACCAAGCTATTGTTATCTGGTGCTGAAGGCGTCTGCACAAGTGAAGCCACAGAAAATCGGATGTATCCAATGCTGGCGTCACTATTTAACGGTGACACTGAGGCTGACGGTATCCTGGCAACTCGTCTCTTCAAACCGGGCGACAGTGCTGACCAGCACCGCTGGGTTCACAAGATTATCGCTGAATACTGCGCAGCGGATTATCTCACTAAGCGAATAGCAGACCCAGCGGATCTTCTGACACTATCCAAGTGCCGACCTATTATCGCTCCAAACTCCATAGTTCGAGATGAACTGCGAGGCTTGCTGGGTTGGATGGCAGCGTTAGGCAACAAACCTATTGAGGAAGCCTTAATCGAACTTGACCCTTACACAGTACTGGCGAATGGCGATCCTTCCCAGCTTGAACATTCGTCAAAGCGTTTGCTTATTAAATGCTTAAAAGATATTGAACTTAGGGACCCCTACTTTCGAAGGGGTGATCACTGGCGCCGATTCAGTGTTGCAGGTTTCTTCACTCAAAGTGTGGTGGAAGAGATCAAGCCTCTTATTGTTGCTGGAAGTGACGGGCACTTGCGCGATCTGATCCTTGAACTCTTGGCAGGATCATCAGCAATCGAACAACTAAGAAATGAGTTGCGCCAACTTGTTATAGCAACGGGTGAAAGTGATAACAGTCGCAAGTTGGCTAATAATTGTTTGCTTGACATCGCTGGCTATGACCATTGCTCTGACTTGGATGTTCTTATTTCTGAGGCCAGCAATACTTCACTCCAAATTGCGGCAGAGACCATTGAAACGCTAGGTTCGGAAACATTCGAACGGGTTTATCTTGCAGACTTTTTACGAGTCTGCGCAAAACTTTACCCAGACCTCCAAGGGCTACATGATGGCGTAATAGGTGGGCGCTACTTCGTAAAGCTTTTTATCGATGGGCTAGATTTAGCGACTATCGAATGGCTCTTGAATGAACTAACCAAAAAACTTACCTGTGTGTGTGGCAAGGAAGCGTATGTGTGTAATTGTCGAAACGGTATTAGCAAAATCGTCGGAACAATGCTGGACCGTTACTTCTACTTGGCAACACCTCCTTTTGATCCAGTACGTGTTTGGCAATGGGTTGGAAACCTGAACTTCCATGAGAACAGATCCGCAAAAGAAAGCAAGGCAGTAAAATTACTTCAAGAAGATGACAGCCTGCGCCAAGGTATTATCGCTCACGTATTTGGGAAACTAACTGACCGTGACCAGATTTTCGAAACTAAAATACACAAGTTCGATTGGTACTCCCACTCCGGGCTTCATTTGTATACCGATGACTACAAATTCATAGTCGATCTGGCGTTTGATACTGACAACCCGGTTTTGTGGGCGAGTTTCGTGGCTAGCCATCAGTATCATCAAAATAAGGAAGAACGAGGTGTTAACAGCTTGAGGCGACATATGCGCAAGCAAGCACTGGAAAAGCCCTCATTTATGCGTGAGTGGTTTAAGTCCAACAGGTATAACAAACAATTTGCCCGAAAACACAGCATGCGGCGTTTCAGGCATACCCGGAGAATGAAACGTCGTGGCAGGAAACAAGACGATATCCGCGTAGCGAACATGAAGTATATTCAAGAAAACCGAGAGATTGTCGAAGGTGGATGTCATTGGGGTTACTTGAAGCTCTTCGCACAATTTGCACTTAGTTCCCCCGACAAAATTGAGCACGAGTTTGGCGATGAGACGCTCGTTCGGAACGCGCTAAGAAACTGCCTCGACTTCATAGCTCCGAACGTCCCCGATCTACTCAAACTCGCTGAATTACAGTGCTCGCAGTATCAACATTCGGAGACGATTCTTTTTGCAGCTTGCTTGGAGATCATGCGTGTTAAAGGCAGCCTAGAAGAAGTTGATCTCCGCCTACTCAGAGCACTACGGACTAACATTCACATGGGCTACAGCTCCGTTTCAAAAGAAGAGCGTGATGCACTGGAGACCGAAGTTGACCGCCTCATTTTTCCTAATGCCGAGAGTACTAAGAATTTTCTCCGGCAGTACCTTGAGCCGCAACTGGCACAGTCGGTGTGTGATAATCCTGAGCTTTGGTTACTGCGCAACGAAGAGGTCTTCAGCCATTTGCGCAGCTCACTATCAATTGAATGGCTTAGGTGTTTTCCAGAATTGGCTCTTGGGCCACTAGATACACTTTTTGATATTGCTGCTCAGTACGGCAACAGGGATGAATTGAAAGAAATCACTGGGGAGCGTTGCGCAGAGTTCATGTCCTCATGGCCCAACCCAACTGGCAATGAAGACATCGAACAAATGCGCACATTTTGGTTCGTGCGCGCGTGGTACTTTCTGAATGACACACCTGAAACATACTGGGACTGGCTCAAAGCCGAAAAAGACACTCTGCTTATATTTAACCAGCTGTCTGGGAAAATAAACCGTGGCGATCATCACTATTGGCCCAAGCTCACACCAAGCAAGGTAGAAGCCATTCTAGAGGCATTCATTGACCAATGGCCTAAGGTAGATCTGCCGGGCCACAGGGGGACGGGAAGCCCCAAAGAAGAGACCGCATATCGCTTTTTGACCGAGGTGATCTGGTCTATCAACTCAGATGATCCCGATGATGTTATTCCTGTCCTCGACCGGCTTATCGCCGATCCGCGTTTCGCTGATCTACACAATGACATGAAGAGCATACATTTCGGTCAAGTGAAGAAGAAAGCACTGAGGGATTTCGAACCACCAACACCACAGGATATCGTAAATCGACTAGACCGTGACGCAGTGGTTACTGTTGAAGGTTTGCGTGAACTCGTGATCCAAGAGCTTCAAGATTTCCAGAAATCTATTGATGGTGGTGAGTTCAACTCCGCAGATCGCTTTTATGAAAAAGGTGAACGGCTGGGCGAAGTACGATCGACTGAGATTATTGCTGAGCGTCTCAATCTGAGGTTTGAGCTGCAAGGCATCTCAGTGACGCCAGAACATCAGCTAAAGAGCGCAAATCGGAGTGACTTCACGGTGACCAAGATGATTGGCGGAAAAAGACGATTGCTTGTTACAGAGGTCAAAGGGCAGTGGCATAAGGAACTCTACACTGCCGCTTCCGCTCAATTGTATGAACGCTATTCCATCCACCCAGACGCAGAGCAGCAAGGCATTTACCTCGTGATCTGGTTTGGCGGAGACGAAAAGGTTGCAGGACGTAAAAGACACAGTAACAGTAGTGCTCAGGAACTAAAAAGCAGCATTGAAGCAAGCCTACCGCAAGAACTCACAGGGCTTATTGATGTGTTCGTTTTGGATGTGTCCAAGCCCAAATAGAACTATCGACCCAAAGCTAATTACAAAACCTATATATTTCAAGAGAACCAAAAAATGGACAAAAAAATGCTCCATGCTATTGCCGACAAATTTGGTGGCACCTACGATGAAGAGATAGCAGGACTATTAAAAAAACTTAATTTCATTGAAGAAACAGGTAAATATGGCAGATTGATAAATAGTCTCTTATCAGCTAATGACAAGAGCAATTTTCTTGCCGACGTCTTTGAAGCTAGTTTTGCATTTCAATTTGAGTCAGCTAATTTACCGCTTGAGTATGAAGTCAAACAAGATGAAACAAACAATAGTTCGATCGACTTTCTTAGACGAATGGACTCAGGCACATCTATTTATCTAGAGGCAAGACTGCTACAACAGGACTATGCTACGAACCAGTCAATTAAGGATCAATTGGATAATAACAATTTTTATCGGATTGGTATGAATGGCAACCATAATCATGATTCTATTATTCGTTTACAGAACGTCATAGTAAGCAAAGTCCAAAAGAAAGATGGAACACCAACGAAATTCCTACGCATTGATAAAGACATCGTAAATATTGTTGTCATTGATGTATCTGAACTCATTTTAGGAGCCATTGATTTGCATGATTGTTTGCTTGCCACCCATGGTGATCCCTATGTTGAAGAGGTGTACAGGCAAGGAATCTTTGGTTTGTTTCAGGAATCATTATCTGGTTATCCAAAGGTAATTGAACAAATCGCTAAATCTTATGAGCACATTCGAAGCACTTTGCATGGTGTACTCTTTCTTTTTAAAGCTAAAAATTCTGGACTGCTTAATTACAACCTAGAACATTATATGATTTGGAATCCCTACCTAGTTGATCAAAAACTCATTGAAAAAGTAAGTAGTGAAATTATTCGGGCAGTTCCAAATAAAAGTAATGAAACTCAGTAGATCAGATTACCAATAATTATCTGAGTGTCCGCTATTGGCCCAGACTGTGTGAAAACTATTTCTGTTTTTTAAAAGTGGGAGTCAAAAACAAATATTTATAAAAATCAGATTCAAAGTGTTTTAACAATCATAATGTAAATCTAAAATTAGTATTCGTGTGGGGAATTATTTTTATAATTTAAAAAATATTGAGTTTTCACACAGCCTGGACCGAACTCTTCCTAATATAGATATTATCTCAACGACTGCTTCCGCACTGAAAAGCGGAAGTGGAATAAATTTATTTATACGGTTTACGTTTGATTGAAGTTAAAATATTCAAGAATAAATTCGATGACTGCTTCTAAGTTTATAGCTACCATAAATGCGAAAGCTATCTTTGTCTCTAATTGGCCGTTTTGCCTGTTGATTTGATTTTCACAATGACCGCTATGTATATTTGTACCCATACTTTTTCTACAAAGTGTACGAGATAGTCGCGACTTCTATTCGAATGTGTAAGATTTGATATGAGTTACTACAAATAAGTAGCTGTGCATCCGAGGTTTTCTGAATATCCTGTTTCGAATTCACTTTGCAAACTTGCCCCGGCAGTACTCCGCTTTATCTTTGTAAACCATTGAATAAAACTTGCAGCCTAAATAAATACCAAACGCAGCTTCAAAAAAAATAATATAAGGCAAGTGAAACAAATAATCCCGGAGACCGGGCTATATGAATTTACAACGACAGTAAGCATTAAAAATACTGCCGCCAGGATTACACCAATTATCCAGGCAACCTTTTTTTGTTGCGCACCGACATATTCAGGGGTCTGCTTTCTAACAATCAAACGCCCAAGTATTAATGTAGGTGCATATTTTGGATTAATCACTACACGTATTAGAATATCGGTAAAAAATATAGTTGCCGCATATTTTAGCATTAAAAAATTCTCTGTAAGAATCACCACCATTACAGAGGTAAACATCATCAAAAACAATAATCCTGCTGCAGCTCTTATTTCTCGTTCATTTAAAACAGGAATATTATATCCTTCAACTACTTCACCGAAGTTCAATACTTTATCCATTTCCTTCTCCCTTTATACTCTCAAAGTATATGAATTAATAACTCAGGGGTTTTAAAATTCCAGATTTTAAAATTCAAGGCAAAGCAAGCTTACCTCTGTGCACTGATTATGGGCAAATTATCTAGTAATACAATAATGCACCACCTTGAACAAACATCGCACTATAAAAGTGCATATATACATACTTAATGTTGAAAAAGTCATTGTAAAAGCAAAAAATAATAAAGATAACAACAGGATAGAAAATGAATGTCAATCTGGCACTACAATTGCTCTAAGTTAATATGATATTTACATATACGTATAAAAGGCTCTCAAATGATCCACCCATAATAATAACTCGTTATAGAAATCGTCACTAAAACGCTTTTTATAATCAAAGTTAAACTTTTAAGGAATTCATCATGACACGCAATGAAGTAACCGAATTAATTATTACACAAAAACTTATCAAACAACTTACCTGGCCAGATCTTGCAAAAGCCGTTGGTATGAGTAAGGAGTGGACGACAGCTGCATTACTAGGGCAAATGACCCTTACCGCGGAACAAGCCGCTAAGGTCGGTGCAATGTTAGATCTTCCTGCTATTGCGATTGCACAGTTACAAGTTATTCCTTACAAAGGGTCACTTCCTACTGCGGTACCAACCGACCCATTAATTTATCGTTTTTACGAATTGGTCAACGTTTATGGCACCACATTTAAAGCATTAATCCATGAAGAGTTTGGTGATGGGATTATGAGTGCTATTGATTTTAGTATGGACCTCAAACGTGAACCTGACCCTAAAGGCGACCGCGTGAACATTGTTATGAGTGGCAAATTTCTTCCATACAAGAGTTATTAAAAGACCCATTTTATTTATATCAGTTTAAAAAAATTAACAAATTAGCTCGACACACATTAATCAAAACAAGCAGGAGTAAAAATAATGTCTTATTTAGAACCGACAGAGTTTGTCACAAAAATGGTGGATGCGGGAGAATCCAAAGTTTATATGTCGACAAGGGATACGTTGATTCGTGCTTTTATGGCGGGCGCAATTTTGGGACTGGCAGCAATATTTGCAATCACCGTTGCTGTTAAAACAGGTTCACCTCTAACGGGTGCTATTCTATTCCCGGTTGGCTTCATTATGCTGTATTTAATGAAATTTGACCTACTCACCGGTGTATTTACCTTAGTACCTCTCGCGCTCATCGATAAAAGACCGGGAGTAACCGTTCAAGGTGTCTTAAGAAACTGGGGACTCGTCTTTATTGGTAATTTTGCCGGTGCATTAGCGGTTGCATTCATGATGTCGTTTATCCTGACTTATGGCTACAGCGTTGATGGTGGAGCGATTGCGGCTAAAGTAGGACACATTGGTGAATCCAGAACCCTGGGTTATAAGTCACATGGCCTTGATGGGTGGATAACGATTTTCATCCGCGGAATGTTATGTAACTGGATGGTTTCAATGGGTGTTGTCGGTGCGATGATCTCTACATCTGCCAGCGGCAAGATGATGGCGATGTGGATGCCAGTTATGCTGTTCTTCTTTATGGGCTTTGAGCACTCAATTGTGAATATGTTTTTATTCCCGTTTTCTATGATCATGGGCGGTGGATTTACGATTACTGATTATTTCATCTGGAATGAGATCCCAACTGTTTTGGGTAACCTGGCCGGTGGTGTACTGTTCGTAGGTCTGCCATTGTATTACACTCACGTAAAAACACGCCCAAACCGTTCTTTATAGAATATACAATTAACAAAAAGGTATCTTAAAGACTCAGCCCAGGTATGGGCTGGGTCTTATTAAAAAATGCCAAACCAATTAAAAATATCCGTAGGTCAATATTCAGATAAAGGTCGCAAGGAAATCAATCAGGATTTTCACGGTGTCTCTATACCGAAAGAACCTATATTAACCTCAAAAGGCATTGCCATTGCACTGGCTGATGGCATTAGTAGTAGTAAAGTAAGTCAAGTGGCCAGCCAGTTCGCCGTTACAGGATTTTTAGATGATTACTTTTGTACTTCAGAAACGTGGTCGGTAAAGAAGTCGGCACAACGCGTATTAATGGCAACCAATTCCTGGTTACATTCACAAACCCTACAGAGTCAGCATCGTTACGATAAAGACAAAGGTTATGTTTGTACCTTAAGTGCTATCGTAATCAAATCGACTACGGCACATATTCTTCATGTCGGTGATTCACGAATCTACCGATTATGTGACAAGGCAGATGGTGCTGGCTATACATTGGAACAATTAACCGAAGATCATCGCCATTGGATTTCGGCAGATAATAGTTACTTAAGCCGTGCTTTGGGTATTAATCCACAACTTGAAATTGATTATCAATCCCTACCCGTTGAAATCGGTGATACATTTATTTTAGCAACGGACGGTGTTTATGAATTTGCAGAGGCAAATTTTATCATAAGTGCCATTCATGATAATAAAAATGATTTACAGCAAGCAGCAAAAGCTATTGTAGAAAAAGCTTACGCATCAGGTAGTACAGATAATCTGACAGTTCAGATTATTAGAATTGATGAACTGCCTGTCCAGGATGCTGATGAAATCTATCAACACTTAACCGAACTACCCTTTCCCGAGATCTTAGAAGCAAGATCAATCTTTGATGGCTACCACATTATAAGGGAAGTGCATGCCACCAGCCGTAGTCATATTTATCTGGCCGTTGATCCAGAAACCAGTACTAAAGTCATCATAAAAACCCCCTCAGTTGACCTTCGGTCTGACCCGGCCTATCTCGAACGATTTCTAATGGAAGAATGGATCGCCCGGCGTATAAACAGCGCACATGTATTAAAACCATGCTTACAAACCCGAAAACGAAACTATTTTTATATCGTCACCGAATATATTGAAGGACAAACACTGACACAGTGGATGATCGACCATCCAAAACCTGACCTGGAAACAGTGCGTGGCATAGTTGAACAAATAGCCAAAGGCTTGCTCGCTTTTCACCGCATGGAAATGCTGCATCAGGATATAAGACCTGAAAACATTATGATAGATACTACAGGCACAGTAAAAATTATTGATTTTGGTTCAACCAGGGTTGCAGGCATTATGGAAATCACAACGCCCATAGAGCGCAGTAACATACTCGGTACCGCACAATATACCGCACCTGAATATTTTCTGGGTGAAATTGGTACACCACGTTCGGACATGTTTTCTCTGGCAGTAGTAGCTTACCAATTGTTATCAGGCAAGCTACCCTATGGTACGCAAGTAGCCAAATCCAGAACAAAATCCGCTCAGAACAAATTAAACTATCAGTCAGTGCTTGATGATGATCGGGAGATTCCAACCTGGATCGATGAAACTCTCAGGATGGCATTACAGCCAAGCCCCTATAAGCGCTATGAAGAACTGTCCGAGTTTATTTATGACCTGCGTCATCCGAACAAAGTATTTCTAAACAAAAGTCGCCCACCACTCATGGAACGTAATCCGGTATTGTTCTGGAAAAGCATTTCTTTAATCTTAAGCATCATCATTGCAATATTATTGCTTAAGTAAAGCCGTAACATCCTCTTGCGTGCCTGTTGTCGAATTTCAGGATATCTTAAATCAGTACTAGAAAATGTAACCTCCCACCCTCTGTATTATAAAGTAGCCTTTTCAAAATCAAGCAACCATTTTTTTCGATGCAATCCTCCACCATACCCTGCAAGACTGCCGTTAGCAGCAATAACCCGATGGCAAGGAATAATAATAGCAACCCGATTATGTCCATTCGCAGAGCCCACCGCTCTAATCGCTTTAGGTTTTCCAAGAGCAATGGCTTGTTGCGTGTACGAGCGCGTTTCGCCATAAGGAATATCCTGTAGAACATTCCAGACTGATTGTTGAAATTTAGTTCCTGGTGTATGTAGAGGCACAGTAAATATTTTTCTCTCACCTGAAAAATATTCCTGAAGTTCAGATTGAACATGTTCTAAATGTGAATTTTCACCGGGAAGAATAACTGCATTAAGTCGTTGGCTTAAATCCGAAAATTCAGTTTCCAACATTCTGCGATCAGTAAATTCAAGAAGACAAATTCCTGTATTACTGGCACAGGCAAACATAGGGCCAATCGGCGTGGTAAAACGGACTATATTCAAAACTGATTTATCAATTGTGTGGGTAGGTGATTGCCCAAATACAGATCGGTAGCTCTCATTAAAACCACTTAATGATTCAAAACCACTATCAAAAGCAGAGTTTGAAATGGCTTCTCCTTTTTTAATCCCGCTAAAGGCTGTATTAATACGAAGTAATCTCTGGTATCCATGAAATGTCATATTATGATGACTCTTAAACCATCGTCTAATCTGACTGGGTTCAATACCTCGTTCCCTCAGATCAAAGTCCTTAATTCTTAAATATGGATTTTGATGTAGTTCTTTTATAATTTTTTTAATATGTTCGGGCGTTTCATCCTGTTTTTCCATTGGCTTGCAAATTTTGCAAGGTCGATAACCATTTTGAAGCGCTTGCTGAGCGGTATCATAAAAAATAACATTCTCAATATTGGGCTTTCTTGCCCGACAGGATGGCCGGCAAAAAATTCCTGTTGTTTTAACGGCCGTAATAAAAACACCTTCATATAAGGAATCTTTTCTGCCAATTGCGTTGTATTTTTCCTGGAAGCCAGGTTTATGTGAAATAAGATTTTTCATAAGAGGTCAAATATATCATCGCTGATTATATTTCAGCTACCGAAAAATTGACAAGTATGTTTTAACCCGATTGAATCAGCATTCTACTGCTTTATGAGTGATAGCTTTTAATCACATTAACATAGTTACTGTGTTCATAAGCAGCCGGATCAATCGCACAGGACTGACTCACACTACCCTGCATCTGTAGAACAGATTCGTATTCTTTGTCCGTTAGCCATTGTTGTAATTGCTGTAATAGCACACCACAATAATCAGGCCCCTTGCTCAATAACACGCTACATAAGTACACTGCATCTGCACCGGCGAGCAAAGCCTTAACAATACTCTCTACATTATGAAAGCCACCGGTTGCCGCGAGGGATAATTCTACGTGGCTTCTGATAAGTGCTATCCAACGAATCCTTAATAAGGATTCCATTGGATTTGATAATTCAAGATGTGGTTTTATTCTTAAACTGTCCAGATCAATATCAGGTTGGTAAAATCGATTAAACAGGACAACCCCATTGGCACCTGCTGCCTGTAACCTTGTTACCATATTAGACACTGAGGAAAACTGCGATGATAATTTCATTGTCACCGGTATGCTAATCTGTTCGCGGAGTCGATTTAATAGCTCAATATAATGTTTTTCAACCTCTTCGCCCGTTTGTGCTGGATCGGCAGCAATATAATAAACATTCAGCTCCAGGGCATCGGCACCCGCCTGCATCATCTCTTTGCCGTAATCTATCCAGCCAGAGTTTGATATACCGTTCAAGCTGGCAATAATCGGTATATTAAGTGATGATTTGAGATTTTGCAGATGCTCGAGATAATTATCCAGCTCACCATTATAGTCGGCAGGTACCGGCTGGAATGAATCGGCTTCGTAATTCCCCAGGGCTTGCGAGTGTACAAATTTTTCAAGTTGTTTTTGTTCATGCAAAACGCTTTCTTCAAAAAGCGAAGGTAAAACGATTGCAGCGGCACCGGCATCTTCCAGGCGTTTTGCATCGTCCAGATTGCCTGTCAATGGTGATGAAGAGGCTACCAGTGGATTGTTAAGTGACAGCCCCAGATACTGAGTTGTTAAATCAATCATGAAGGCTGCTCCGTGTTAGTTTCGTTCGACTTAGGATTATTCTCATTATTATTCTGAATACTACTTTGAGCCTGCTGGTTCAGTGCCGTTGCAAGCTTTCGATGCGGTGGTTGGTTTGCATCTGCCGCTTCCCAGGGTAATCCCGCAAGCTGTTCATAAAAATGATAACGATGCAGCACGTCCTGTTGTGATTGTTCCAGTAATTTTTCAGCCGTTTCCGGATGGGTGCGCCATAACATATTGAAGCGAATTTCTGTTTCAACAAATTCACGATACGGAATCGAGGGTGCCTTACTATCCAGATGCAAAGGATTAATACCCTGCTTTGCATTTTGCGGGTTATATCTGAATAGCGGCCAATGACCACTGTCCACCGCCAGTTGTTGCTGCTGATGGTTATTTTTTAAATCAATGCCGTGTGCAATACACGGTGAATAAGCAATAATTAAAGACGGTCCGGGATAAGCCTCGGCTTCATTAAAAGCATGCAAGGTCTGTATATCTTTAGCACCATAGGCAACATGCGCGACATACACGTTTTCATAATCCATCGCCAGCAAGGCAAGGTCTTTTTTCGGTGACGGTTTCCCACCGGCAGAAAATTTAGCTACCGCGCCACGTGGTGTGGCTTTGGACGTTTGCCCACCAGTATTTGAATACACCTCGGTATCCAGTACCAGTATATTGACATCACGCCCCGAGGCCAACACATGATCCAGACCACCATAACCAATATCATATGCCCAACCATCACCGCCAATGATCCAGACACTCTTACGCGATAAACTTTCTGCCAGGGTATCAAGTTCAGTCGCTTCCTGTTTGTTAATCGAGGTTAGTTTGTTTTTCAAACGCTGTATTCGTTGGCGCTGTTGTTGAATCCCTTCTTCACTGGATTCATCTGCCGTTAAAATATCTGTTACCAGGGTTTCATCCAGCTCGGGCTGTAATTGCTGCAATAACTCAGTGGCATATTGTTTTTGTTTATCCAGAGCGATTCGCATACCAAGACCAAATTCGGCATTATCTTCGAATAAAGAGTTAGACCAGGCCGGCCCTCTGCCTTCTGCGTTTTTTGTCCAGGGTGTTGTGGGAAGGTTACCACCGTAAATGGATGAACAGCCGGTTGCATTGGCGACCACCATACGATCACCAAACAATTGACTTGCCAATTTAATATACGGTGTTTCACCACAGCCCTCACACGCACCGGAAAATTCAAACAAAGGTTGTAAGAGCATAGCGCCTTTAATTGTTTTGCTTTTTACACTGGCGCGCTCATACTCAGGTAACCCAAGAAAAAATTTCCAGTTCAATTTTTCCTGCTCACGTAATGCCGGCGTATACGGCACCATGTTTAAGGCTTTATGGCTAACGTTTGTCTTGTCATGTATCGGACAAATGTCGGCACACAAACCACAGCCAGTGCAATCTTCGGGCGAAATTTGATAAGTCATATGTAAGGTTTGTTCAAAGTCCTTACCCTTAATCGGCATGGACTTGAAACTATCCGGTGCATTTGTTACAAACGACTGGTCATAGGCTTTCGAACGAATAACGCCATGCGGGCAGACTAACGGGCATTTGCCACATTGGGTGCACAACGTTTCATCCAGCACTGGAACTTCTAAAGCAATATTTCTTTTTTCATAGGCTGCTGTGCCCGTTGGATAACTGCCATCCACCGGAAACAAGCTAACCGGAATGTGATCGCCACGGCCTGCGATAATTTCAGCGGTGACCCGTTTAACAAAATCGGTTGCCGTAACGGGAATATTCTCCTGTAGTTTTAAATGCGCACCTATTTTGTCTGGAATATTTTTTTCTGGCACAGTAACTTCAAACAAATTCTGCAGCGTTTCATCAATGGCTTTAAAATTAAATTCAACCAGACGTTTGCCTTTTTTACCATAGGTTTTCTCAACTGCCTGTTTAATCGACTCAATCGCTTGTTCTTTTGGTAAGATGCCGGAAATAGAAAAGAAACAGGTTTGCATAATGGTATTTATGCGCTTATCCATCCCTGTTGACTCGGCAACTTTATACGCATCAATAACATAAAATTTAATATGTTTATCGATAATTTGTTGCTGCATCTTTTCCGGTAATGTTTGCCAGACTTTTTCTGCAGGTGCAGAGCTGTTTAATAAAAATATGGCGTTCTCTGCGGCCATATCCAGCATCGGATAACGTTCCAGAAAAACAGGCTGATGGCAGCCGATAAAATCAGCATCGCCATGGCCAATTAAATACGCCGAACGAATGTGTTTATCACCAAAGCGTAAATGAGAAATGGTAACCGCGCCGGATTTTTTTGAATCATAAACAAAATAGCCCTGAACATATTTATCGGTGCATTCGCCGATAATTTTTATACTGTTTTTATTTGCACTCACGGTGCCGTCACTCCCCAGTCCATAAAAGACAGCCTGAAATGTTTCGGCATTGGCCTGGGTTCTATAACTCTCGTCCCAATCCAGACTACGCTGAGTAACATCATCTATAATGCCAACCGTAAAATTATTTCGTGGCGATACTGAATCAAGTTCATCAAAAACAGCTTTCACCATAGCGGGTGTAAACTCTTTGGAAGACAATCCAAAACGTCCGCCGATTATTTTGGGCATTGCCGTAAAGCGACTATTATCACTACAATAATCTTGCGCCAGAGTAGTGAGCACATCTTTATACAGTGGTTCACCATCGGCGCCAGGTTCTTTGGTACGATCCAGTACGGCGATGTGCGTAACGCTGGTAGGGATTGCTTCCAGTAATGCCGTACTATCCAATGGCCTGAATAAGTGAACCTTAACCAGCCCGACTTTTTCACCTTGTGCAGTTAAATAATCAACCGTTTCATGTGCCGTCTCGGCGCCCGAGCCCATCAGGATAATAATTCGTTCTGCGTCATCCGCACCGACATAGTCGAACAATTTGTATTGCCGTCCTGACAACGTAGCAAACTGATCCATGACTTTTTGCACAATGCCTGGCATCGCGATGTAATAAGGATTAACAGATTCTCTGGCCTGAAAGAAGACATCGGGATTCTGCGAGCTACCCCGCAATACAGGATGCTCTGGAGATAATGCTCGCTGTCGATGCGCGGTAATATGCTGCGGGTCTATCATTTGCTTTATGATGCTGAGATCAATGGATATGACTTTTGCCACTTCATGCGAGGTTCTGAAACCATCAAAGAAATGAATGATAGGTATTCGGGATTCCAGTGTGGCTGCCTGCGCGATTAAGGCAAAATCCATTGCCTCTTGCGGTGAATTCGAAGCGAGTAACGCAAAGCCTGTAGAACGTGCAGTCATCACATCACTGTGGTCACCAAAAATTGAAAGCGCCTGTGCCGCGACTGAACGCGCCGCCACGTGAAATACTGTCGGAGTTAATTCACCGGCAATTTTAAACATGTTCGGGATCATTAATAACAATCCCTGAGATGCGGTGAATGTAGTGGTTAGCGAGCCGACTTGTAAAGCACCATGAATGGCGCCAGCCGCACCGGCTTCACTTTGCATTTCTACAATGTCGGGAACCGTACCCCAAAGATTAGGCTGTTTGCGTGACGACCATTCATCCGCCCACTCCCCCATGGGAGAAGCCGGGGTGATAGGATAAATCGCAATCACTTCGTTGGTTAAATGCGCAACGGTCGCTGCGGCCTGATTACCATCAATGGTTACGGTTTTAATTTTAGACACCACTTGGTTTTCTCTATCGTTAGTGTGATTGATAATTTGAGTTAACAGTTAATTCCATTCTATTTGATTTAATCTTTACTTTTAATTTTACATTTACCTTAACGTATCACAGTCGTTTAGAAGCATCTATCCCAACAAGGCATTCAGATGTGCTGCGACACTACGGCCTAATGCAGATAGAGCATAACCACCCTCCAATGCAGAAACAATACGTCCTTTTGCGTATTTATCCGCAATTTTTTTTATTTCATACGTCACCCAGGCAAAGTCTTGCTCCACCAGAGACAGGTTCGCCATATCTTCTTCTATATGCGCATCGAAACCAGCAGAGATAAGAATCAATTCGGGTTTAAATGTTTCGAGTCGCGGTAACCAGTGCCTTTCAATCGCAGCACGAAATGCTGGGCCAGCCGTGCCTGATGGTAACGGCACATTGACAATATGCGCCGAATCTAATTGGCTACCGCTATGTGGATAAAATGGATGCTGGAAGGTAGAACAAAGCAGAACTTCCGGCACCTCGCGAAAAATATCTTCTGTACCGTTACCGTGATGAACATCAAAGTCTACAATGGCAACTCGCTTTAACTTATGCACCTGTAATGCATGCGCGGCACCCACCGCAATGTTATTGAAAATACAAAAGCCCATAGCTTTGTTATGTTCGGCATGATGACCGGGAGGACGTACATTACAAAAGGCTGCACTTATTTTTTTAGACATAACAAGATCAACACCCAGCACTACGGCACCGGCTGCGTGCAAGGCTGCCGATAAAGAATATGGATTCATCGTTGTATCAGGATCTAACCAGGTATAACCTTGCGTGGGAGACGAACGGAAAATGTGATCTATATATTCAGGAGCATGTACCCGGCAGAGTTGTTCACGGCTTGCCAGTGGTGCATCATGGTGTTGCAAGACAAAATCCAGACCGGAAGCCAATAACTGATCTTCAATGGCACTCAAACGTGCCGGACTTTCTGGATGATGGGCTCCCATTTCATGTAGGGCACAATCCGGATGTGAAATGATTGAAATAGTCATAAAAATTTACCGTAGGCTCTTGCCATAGTCGGGACTTATCACTCATTATAGTAACAGCCTAACAAGGAAACAGATATGGGAACGCATTTTCTAGATCGGCTTTTTGCTCCACGAGCAATTGCTGTGTTTGGTGCCAGTGAGCACAGCGATGCCGTTGGCGGTCGCGTTTACGATAACCTGCGCACAGCAGGTTTCAAGGGGCCGATTTATGCCATCAACCCAAAATATACAAATGTGTTTCAACAACCCTGTTACCCTTCCATTACAGCAATAGGCAAACCAATCGATCTCGCGGTTATCGCCACACCTGCCGCATCCATTCCTGAAATTATCCATGCCTGTGGTGAGCACGGTGTTCGCGCTGCCATTATTATTTCTGCCGGTTTTAACGCTAACGATAAGCAAGGAACAATTTTAAAAAAGTCGATACTGGACACTGCACAACAGTATCAGATGCGAATACTTGGACCGAACTGCCTTGGACTCATTCGCCCTGCAGTCGGTCTGAATGCCACCTTCAGCAAGAACACCGCTGAATCAGGGCAACTCGCCCTGGTCTCTCAATCCGGTGCAATATGTACTTCTATTCTTGATTGGGCTGCCGTCCATGATGTCGGTTTTTCTGCCATCGTATCAATGGGTGATGCTGCCGACATCGACTTCGGCGATATCCTGGATTACCTTGCACAAGATCCTCATACCCACAGTATTCTTCTATATGTAGAAGGTATACGCGATGCACGTAGCTTTATGAGTGGCCTGCGTATCGCTGCGCGAATGAAACCGGTGGTTGTCATCAAAGCCGGTCGGCATGCTGAAGGCTCACGTGCAGCCGTAACCCATTCGGGTGCCATGATCGGTGCCGATGATGTTTTCGATGCCGCCTTGCAACGCGCCGGCGTGGTGCGAGCAATGACTATTGAACAATTGTTTTCTGCCGCTCAGTTACTAACAACCCAACAAAGAGTCAGCGGCAACCGACTCGTGATTATTACTAACGGTGGTGGTTTAGGTGTTATGGCTACTGATCGGGCTATTGATCTTGGCGTTACATTAGCGACCTTATCCAGCGACACACTCGCACAACTTGCCAACAACCTTCCAGCACATTGGTCACATGGGAATCCCGTTGATCTCTTAGGGGACGCATCAGCAGAACGCTATCAGGTTGCAGTCAATGCCTGTCTGAACGATCCGGGTGTAGACGGTGTATTAGTCATGCTTTCTCCACAGGCGATGACCGATGCAGTCGCCTGCGCACAGGCCGTGGTTGATGCCCACAACGCCAACGGAAAACCGGTGTTAACCTGCTGGATGGGTGAACAGCAAGTCGAGTCAGCAATTCAACTTTTTTCCAAACATCACCTGCCCAGTTTTCCTAACCCCGAATCATCTGTCGAGGCCTTTGCTTATCTAGCTACTCACTATCAAAACCAGCAGCTATTAATGCAAGTTCCCGGTCCACTAGTAGTCCGTAGTGAACCTGATATCGACGGTGCACGTTTGATTATTGAAAGTGTACTCGCAGAGAAACGAACCGTACTCACTATTGCAGAATCCAAAGCACTGTTACATGCGTTTGCCATACCGGTTACACAAAGTATCGAATGTCATTCAGCTAACGATGCACTGGTAGCAGCAGAGTCACTAGATTTTCCCGTTGCAATGAAAATAAACTCCAAAGACATCACTCATAAATCAGACGTTGGTGGTGTCAGGCTAAACCTCGGCAATGCCAATGTGATACGCAGCACCTATAATGAACTACTCGAAGAAGTTACCAATAAGTTTCCCGATGCAAAAATAGACGGTGTTACAGTTGAACAAATGTATACACCAAAGCATGGACGAGAACTTCTTATCGGTGTGATACGTGATCCGGTATTCGGTCCTGCAATTACTTTCGGTGCCGGAGGTGTTCATGTTGAAGTATTGCGGGATCGCGCCGTTGCGCTACCACCATTGAATACGTTTCTTGCAAAAAAGATGATCAGTCAAACCCGCACCGCGCATTTACTGGATACTTTCAGAAATATGCCAGCAATAAAAATGGACGCACTAGTACAAGTACTGCGTCGCGTATCGGAAATGGTTTGCGAACTACCCGAAATTAAAGCGTTGGATATAAATCCTCTAATCGCTGATGAAAACGGCGTCATGGCACTGGATGCACGCATCGTGGTTGGACACCCTGCTTCCTCACTTGATCGATATGCGCATATGGCTATTCACCCCTACCCAACCCATCTGGTTTCAACGTTACAACTGGCGGACGGTACAAATATAAAAATTCGTCCAATACGTCCGGAAGATGCCTCAATAGAGCAAAGTTTTGTGCATGAACTTTCATCCGAATCCAAGTATTTTCGTTTTATGCAAAGTCTTAATGAATTAACTCAGGAAATGCTAGTGCGCTTTACACAATTAGATTACAACCGCGAGCTCGCATTAATTGCAGTTTTAGAGCAACCCGGAAAAGAAACAGAATTAGGCGTGGCGCGTTATGTTATTAACCCAGATGGAGGCAGTTGCGAATTCGCTTTAGTCGTTGCCGATAAATGGCAACACAAAGGAATCGGTTTACACTTGATGAGCGCACTTATCGAGGCTGCTCGACAACGTGGTCTTAAAGAAATGAATGGTGAAATTCTTACAAATAACCATAGCATGCAAGCGCTGGCACAAAAGATTGGGTTCAGTATGCATACCAGTAATGATGATTCTGGCATCAAGGTTGCGATCAAAGCTCTATAAATAATGATACGTTTTAACTCGCCAAAATATTTACCTGGCTTATTTCTTCAAATTATTAACGTTTAATAATCAAAGTTAATAATCTTCTTAGGAACGCGTAGTCATTCATTATTAAATACACTCAACCTTATGGAGACCAGGGCATCATTCGACGTATCCCGTTCATAGCGGGCGCAACGTTGTGAGTTAGTATATTCATATCCTGACGCATACCACCAATGTTTGCAGACATTGTGGTTACATTAGCGGTCAAATTATTCATATCTTTGCGCATATGAGTCATATCTTGTGATATCTGGGTCATCGATTTTTCCATCACATGTACGGTGTAAAACATGTAGATGATTGAAATAGTACCGAGGATAAAGGCTGGAATTGCAATAATCTTGGTGCGTTTGATACTGTGAGTATATTCCTGATTTTCAGCGAGTATTCGCGTTTCTTGCAGTCGCTCCATTTCTTCGAATTCTTTACGCATCTCTTCACCGGAACGGATAATTGATGAAGACAGCTCATCAACAATTGAATTACTCTGGCTATCACGTTTACCGGTATCCTGTTGAATCTTGTTAAACGTCGACTCCAATCCCTTATAAAGGATTGCGAGTTTATGTTCCTGGGCACTCATCCGTTCATCATTTTGTTTTTGTAGCGTAATGAGGCTTTCTTTAAGTTCGATAATGGCCTGGGTACCCAGATCTTTTTTTGTCGCAGCTGAGGCTTTTTTTTCTGTTGGTTTATCGTTCTTGTTCGTCATTCCATCTCTCCGTAATTCGGTTTTGTTTAGTGTGCCTTCCGTTTTTCCAGCATAAAAAACCAAACGGTACACTTGTCAAATATATCTGATCCTGCACACCAAAACCGAGAGCTAAAAGTAGTTTATGTTAAATTTGAATAATATGAAGAAGACCTATGATCTAGATCAATCAGGTTATACGTTATTCAGTTAAAAATTATGTCTTTGCGAGTGAACAAAGTGAGCGCGACAATCTGAAGGAGAAGAGATATCACAAGTAGATTGCCGCGTCAGTACTGAAAAAAAACGTTTTTCAGTACTTCCACGCAATGACCGCCGATAATGGTAAATTTTGTGGCGATAACCTCTGGGTTTGTCCCCTGTACAGTTATAACACAGCATTTAAAAAGTGTTTGTTATGACAACCTCATCCAAGGACAATTGACCTGGACGAGGCCAGGCCTCTTTGGTGCCTTTGCCAATGGCAACAAACATCGCAATAACATGGTCATCGGGTAAATTTATAAGCCTGGCAACGGCATCAAAATCAAAACCATCCATGGGACAGGATTCATAGCCTAATGATTTAGCCGCTAACATTAAAGTTTGAGCTGCAATGCCACACGAGCGCATTGCTTCATCACGTTGAACCTGATCTTTATCGCGGTAATACGCGTCAATAGCAGGCACCATAAAATCCTGAATTTCTTTTGCAGCATTCTTCCAGTAACGCACAGGTTGTTTTTCCCATGCCTTTAAATCTGCGGTAAGTACAATAAATAAAGAGGTATCGGTAACCTGCGATTGATCCCAGGCACTAGCACGAATTTTTTGGCGTAACGCCGGATCCCGCACAACAACAAAGCGCCAGTTTTGAATATTAAACGCGGTGGGTGCTAAAACTGCCAGGGATAATAGCTCGGTTATTTCCTCTTCCGTCATTTGATGCTCTGCATCATAGTGCTTGATTGCCCTGCGGGTTTTAATTGCATCCAGTGTATTCATTTAACGCTCCATTATTCAGATTTAAGTAAGAAGATATGATACTATTCTATTACACACAATAACGTAAGTACGCACAAAAATGTCCCATACTACACTTTTGTATACTACTCATTACATTACGGCACAATATCAATATGAAAACTGCAAAAAACTCCACTTGTTCTTTTGGTTGCCCGATTGAAGCCGCATTTGATGTAATTGGCGGAAAATGGAAAGCCCCTATTCTTTACCACTTACAAAGCGAAACAAAACGTTTCAATGAACTCGGTCGTCTCTTGCCCGGTGTTACCCAACGAATGTTAACCCGTCAACTCCGCGAATTGGAGTCCGATCAAATTGTGCATCGAAAAGTCTATGCCGAAGTTCCACCAAAGGTCGAGTATTCCATAACAGAATTTGGCCTAACACTCGTACCATTACTTAAAGAAATTCAGTTATGGGGAAACGAGTATCTGGATAAAATTGAAAAAATTCGTAACGAACAAAAAGAAGTATCCAGTAAATAAGTCTAACTGTAATCTTAAATCGGTGAAGTTTTCACTCAGTCCTTTAAATATCAATTTTATTTAGAATAGACATCACTATAAAAATAGTTTTAAATAAAACCATGATTAAAAATTACTTACCCAGCGAAAACCCGTTCAATTTTCTCAGCGATCACCTTAACAGGCTGGTTAAGGGACGATTGTGGCTACAAGTACTGATCGGCATGGTATTAGGCATTACCGTCGGAATGTTAATTGGTCCGACGACCGGCTGGTTGCAGGCCGATACCGCAACAACAACTGGGAACTGGTTGGCGATACCCGGTCAATTGTTTTTGACACTAATACAAATGATTGTCATGCCACTTATTTTTGCCTCTGTCGTGCTTGGATTAAATGCCAGTGAAAGTTTTGAGCAATTGCGAAAAATGGGTTTGGGTGTGGTGGTTTATTTTATTATTACCACGACCGTTGCGATAGTTATTGGTATAACAGTTGCAAAAATAATAAATCCAGGAAACTTTGTCGATGCTGCGAACCTGAAAATGACTGCCCAGGCAAGTGCAGCGTCTGTCACCTCGACGCAGGCAACCGCGCCAACTTTAGCAGAACTTCCACAAAAAATAATGACGATATTACCCAGCAACCCGTTAAGCTCGATGGTTGAAGGTCAAATGTTACAGGTCGTTTTATTTGCAATGATGTTTGGTGTCGCTCTGGTGATGATGCGTAAAGAGCAATCTAAACCCTTGCTTGACTTGATGGCCTCACTTCAGGAAGTGTGCATGACAGTCGTCGGCTGGGCAATGTGGCTGGCCCCGTTCGCTGTGTTTGGATTAATGGCACAATTGACCACCAAGATAGGTTTAAACGCAATCCTGGGGATGGGCGTCTATGTTGGCACCGTTTTACTGGGCCTCCTCATGCTCACCTTATTATATCTATTGATTGTCTACGTACTTGTAAGAGAGTCCCCTTTACTTTTTCTACGTAATACCCGAGATGTATTACTACTCGCTTTTTCAACCTCGAGTTCAGCAGCCGTGATGCCGCTTTCGATAAAAACAGCCGAGGAAAAACTCAACGTTCATCCATCTGTCTCTCAATTTGTTATTCCCTTAGGGGCAACAATCAATATGAATGGCACCGCCTTGTATCAAGGCGTCGCAACCATATTTCTGGCACAGGTCTTTGGTGTTGATCTGGGTATGGGCACCCTACTTTTGGTTATTGTCACCGCCGTCGGTGCATCAATAGGTTCACCCGGAACGCCCGGCGTTGGTATTATTATTCTTGCCATGGTTTTAGAAACAGCAGGCATACCGACTGCAGGTATAGCACTGATTTTGGGTGTCGATCGAATTCTTGATATGAGTCGTACAGCGGTTAATGTTTGCGGCGATCTTGTTGCAGCCAAGCTGATGAATCGATGGATGATAAAAACTGAAGTACTTGAGCCGGCTGTTCCAGTAACCACAACCTAAAGAATTTAATAGTTTAGAACTTTTAAACGGACTAAGCCTGAGGGATCCCCACAAAATTTTCCATTAACGTGTCAGTACTGACGCGGCAATCTGCTTGTAAATATCCCTTCTCTTTCAGATTGCCGCGCTCACTTTGTTCACTCGCAACGACAACCTTTTTTACTGAGTATCAGTGTTTTTTAATAAGCTATTGTTTTTGATCGTTTTAATTATTAATTTTGTAGGGATACCTCAGGGACTAAGCTTTATTTCTCCAATTCATTCTTTGTTTCAGTATCGTCTGCAAACTCGAGTAGTTCTTTTTCGAGTTGTTGACTAACAACCTTTGGAGACCCAGCGTATTGCCCTATCAATTGATAGGCTACCGGTACGACAAATAATGTAAAAATAGTACTGGCTACCACGCCAAATAAAATCACCACACCAATTACAAAACGTGTTTCGGTTCCTGCGCCGCTGGAAATGAGTAATGGAATCGATCCTGCTGCTGTAGTAATACCTGTCATAATGATTGGTCGAAAACGAACATCCGCCGCTTCTAATAGTGCCTCACTAAAATGATAACCCTGATCACGTAACTGATTAGCAAACTCAACGATCAAAATGCCATTTTTAGCTGACAGACCAACTAGCATGATAAGGCCGATTTGACTGTAAAGATTTAATGTTTGGCCTGTTACATACAAACCCAATAAAGCGCCGGTCATTGCAAGTGGTACCGTGAGCATGATCACAAACGGGTAGATCCAACTTTCAAACTGCGCGGCTAATACTAAAAAAACAACCAGTATTCCTAAAGCAAAAATGAAAGATAGTGATTCACCAGACAATTTGTAATCACGCGATTGACCTTTGTAGTCAACAATCACATGGCCCGGAAGATTGTCTTTAACCAAATTATCAAGATGGTCTAATGCATCACCAAGTGAATAGCCGTCCTTTAAATTAGCTTCAAGAGTAATGGAACGCACCCGGTTAAAACGGTTAAGAATAATTGAATCAGCAAATTCATCAATGTGTACCAAATTCGATAATGGAATTAATTCTTTTGTTCGCTCTGAGCGTACATAAATGTTTTGAATGTCTATTGGTGTACGTTGAGCCTGCCGTTCACCTTCTAAAATAATATAATACTCCTGGCCTTCATCTATATAGGTCGTCACTCTGCGTGAGCCAAGCATGGTTTCAAGTGTCCGACCAATATTACTAACACTCACACCCAAATCCGCAGCGCGATCATAATCAATCACTACCTGCATCTGCGGTTTGGTTTCTTTGTAATCCCAATCCAGGCCAACCAGTCCCGGATTATTTTTATTTATCCTGGCAAGTAGAATGTCGCGCCATTGCGCCAGCTCTTCATACGTTCCACCCCCAATAACAAACTGCACCGGCTTTTGAATACGCGCACCGAATCCCTGGCGCATCACAGGAAATGCGCGAACGCCGGGTAAATCACCGAGTGTTGTACGAACCTCTTGCATGATATCCCATGCTGAACGGCGTGAACCCCAATCATCCAATACCATAATAGCAATGCCCGTATTATAGACAGCAGTATTATCAAAACCTCGAGGAGCACGTATCAAAAGTCGTTTCACTTCGCCTTTATCAACAAGCGGCATGAGGCGGCGTTCAACTTCATTCATGTATTTTTCCATATACTTATATGAAGCCCCTTCTGGTCCGTTTACCAAAACAAAAAAAGCACCACGATCTTCTTTTGGTGTATATTCATCCGGTATATGACTTAGAAACCATAACGACGTAACCGCAATAAGCACAAACAGCACAAACAGCTTAAGTTTGTGATTTAAAGTATGTTGTAATACTTTGTGGTACTTCGCCTGCATACGACTAAAGCCACTGTTAACATACTCCGTAACAATATTATCACTGTGACGTGAACGTAAAACTTTAGACGCCAACATTGGTGACAACGTTAATGCGACAAAACTGGAAAAGGCCACCGCAGCGGCCATAGTGATGGCAAACTCGGTAAATAAACGCCCCATGTCACCTTGCAAAAAAGCAATGGGAACAAATACGGCAACTAATACGATGCTCGTGGCAATTACCGCAAAACCCACCTGACGTGTACCACGAAAAGCAGCAACCAGTCGTGTCTCACCGTATTTATCCATACGTCGATGAATATTTTCCAATACAACTATGGCATCGTCCACTACCAGACCAATCGCCAGCACCAGTGCCAGTAAGGTTAACATGTTGATTGAAAAATCCATTGCCAGTAATACTAATGACGTTGCAATCAACGATATCGGAACCGTCACCGCCGGAACTAACGTTGCCCGGGCACTGCCAAGAAATAAATAAATCACCAAAATAACCAGTACAATGGCAATGCCTAATGTTTTGTAAACCTCATTGATCGCCCCTTCAATAAAAACCGAAGTATCGTAACTTTGGTTTAATTTCATACCCTCGGGTAAGGACGGATTAAGGAAATTCATTTCGGCTTTAGCACCGCGCGCAACTTCTAAAGTATTGGCGGTAGATTGTTTAATAATACCAATACCTACCATATGCACTCCGTTACCACGGAAAAATAACCGGTCATCGGTTGCGGTGCGTTCAACACGGGCGATGTCACCAAGTCGAGTCAGGTGACCATCACCCCCTTTACTGATCACTAAACGGCTAAAATCATTTACTGTTCGAAACTGTCGCTTGATACGAATAGTAAACTGTCGATCTTTTGAATCAATACTACCGGCCGGTAACTCAACGTTTTCACTGCGTAATGCATTTTCAACATCAAGCACCGTTAGATTACGTGCTGCGAGTTGATTACGATCCAGCCAGACCCGCATAGCATAAGACTGCGCACCCCCAATGCGTACCCGTGCAACACCATCAAGTACTGAAAAGCGATCAATTAAATAGCGTTCAGCATAATCCGTTAGCGCCGGTACACTCAGCGTTTCACTGGACAGATTAAGCCACATGATAACATCTTCATTGCTGTTTACTTTCTGGATGTCGGGTGGATCGGCTTCGTTCGGTAGTAAACTCAGTACACCGGAAACACGATCACGAATGTCATTTGCAGCAGCATCAACATCACGTTTAATATCAAACTCAACCGAAATTCTGGAACTACCGTCTTCGCTACTAGATTCAATAAAACGAATACCTTCGATACCCGCAATACGATCTTCAATAACGCGCGTTATTCTGCTTTCAACCACATCTGCTGCAGCACCGGTGTAATTAGTGGTTACCGACACTACAGGGGAATCAATATTCGGAAACTCACGTAACGGTAATCGGTCAAACGCAAGCAAGCCAAATGCAACGAGTAATATCGAAAAAACTACTGCAAGAACGGGGCGTTTAACCGATATATCAGATAACATCATGGCGTTTTACCAGACGTCGTTTTTCCTTTTAAGATACTTTCAATATCAACAGAGCCATCATCAACAGCAAGCACTTTAATTGGAGCACCGGGTTTCAGTTTATTGTTACCATGTGTTACGACTTGATCAGTTGCACTAAGACCACTAATAATTTCAACATAGCCAGGTACACGGGTACCAATCATTACGGCTCTTTTTTCAACACTATCAATACCAGCTTTAGTTATACGAACCATAACAAAATGTTTTTTAGCTAAAGGTAATAAGGCCGCTTCAGGTATTTGTAATGCCATGCGCGTATTCCGTAATAAATCAACCTGCATTAACATACCCGGCACAATACGAGCATCAGTATTGGGCAACAAGGCTCTCACTTGAACCGACCGTGTTACGGAATCTACACGACTATTCACACTTTTAATTTCACCAAGATAAACTTTCTCACCCAATGCTGCAGCACGCGCTCGAATTTTTAAACCGGTTTTTAATTCAGTCAGGAAAATTGCCGGGACACTGAAATCTAGTTTAATAAATCGCGTGTCATCCAGTGTTGTAATAAGAGTGCCGATTTCAACTAATGCACCAACACTAATCTGACGTAATCCTACGACACCGGAAAAAGGTGCCCGAATTATCCGGTCATTGATGCGTGCTTGAATAGCACTGATGTTAGCTTTGGCTTGTTGGACTTCAAGGCGCGCACGATCAAGTTCATCGATTGATACCAACTGACTTTTATCTAAACGAAGTAAACGTTTTAAAGCTAATTGTCGCTGGCCGCGCACGGCAATCGCCTGTTCAAGATCGGCCTGTTCTTCTGATTCTTCAAGTACGACTAATATATCGCGAGCATTAACAGACTGACCATCCTCAAAATGAATTTCTTTTATTTTTTCAGAGACATTGCTTGTTATGCTCACCGCTTCTATGGCACGGGCTGTACCGAGTGCCTCTATCCGGTCAGATATTTCAACGCTACGTACCGGCGCAACAATGACATGCTGCGCTGGATCTTTATTTGAATTTTTTGCAAAAACAATTGTCGTATTAATCGTTACCCACAACACGAGTACAATTTTAAATACGGTATGTATAAATGGTGTAAGGTAGAAGTAGCATTTAGATGTATGCACATTATTATCAGTTTTAGTTATAAACATGTTAGTTTAGTATCTCGACAGCAGGACTCGTTCAGAAATATTACACCCTAATTCTTACTTGACGCCAGCTTTTCTTTACTTACTTAAAGTCATGCTATTTCTGAAATATTACGTTTGTTACTTTATTATTTCGCCTTTAGTATAGAGATAACAAAAAAGAAGTTTTAACTGCAATTCAGGAGATTTTATGATTTTCAAACAATTACTGGAACCTGATTCCTCCACCTATACGTATCTGTTAAGTTGCGACCAAACCGGCGAGACGGTACTAATTGATCCCGTGCTGGATACTGCAGAGCGGGATCTGCAAATTTTAAGTGATATGGGTTTGAAATTGACTTATACACTCGACACGCATATTCACGCTGATCACCTGAGTGGCGCGCAACGCTTGAAATCACTCAGTGGCAGTCGAATTGTATATCCTGCCGTTGATAAATTGCCTTGTGCCGATATCGGCGTCAAAGAAGGCACGCCCTTTATGGTCGGCAACATTACGATCCATCCCCTGTTTACACCGGGCCATACCGACCATCACCATGCCTACCTCATCGACAATGGCACTCAAAAAATGTTATTCAGTGGCGATGCCTTGTTAATTGAAGCTTGCGGACGTACCGATTTCCAGTCGGGTGATGCCACTACGCTTTATCAGAGTATTCATAAAAAGTTTTTTACACTGCCTGACGAAACACTGGTTTATCCCGGGCATGATTATGAAGGGCGTTTTATTACTACCATTGCGCAGGAGAAAGAACGTAATCCCCGACTGGGAAAAAATAAACCACTAAAAGAGTTTGTAACGATAATGGATACTATGGATCTACCCTACCCGCGCAAAATCGATTTTGCAGTTCCCGGAAACCAACTATGCGGTGTTTGCCCGGATAGTGTTCCAGAAAAATACCGTGGCCCGTGTAACAAGGGTGACCAAGGTTAAAAAAGATAAACTTAAAACTGAAAAAATACTTTATATAAGATATATACTATTAACAACATCGCATGCGCAGACTGAAATAATTATCAGTTGTCACCGACCCTTTTATTTTAAGGAATAAAAATGGCTCAACAACAAGCACAGCAAGTTTCGAGTTGGTATACCAACGCTACCGATGACGTATTTAAGTTGATCTCTTCATCAGCTGATGGCCTAACGCAACAGGATGCACAGCACCGATTACAGGAGTACGGTCCCAACCGTTTACATCCTGCTAAGAAAAAAGGCCCGTTCGCACGCTTTATGGCCCAGTTTCATAATGTCCTTATTTATGTATTACTGGGAGCCGGTGTTGTCACTGCGCTACTCGGTCACTGGGTAGATAGCGGTGTTATTTTTGGCGTGGTCATCATCAATTCCATTATCGGTTTTATTCAGGAAGGCAAGGCAGAAAAAGCACTCGAAGCCATCAGTAACATGCTCTCCCAATATGCGATGGTAAAACGTGATGGCAAGTTCATAAACTTGCCAGCCGAAGAATTGGTTACTGGCGATGTAGTGCTACTGCAATCCGGTGACAAGGTACCAGCCGATCTGCGCTTATTCAAAAGCCGTGAGTTGCGCATCGAAGAAGCGATGCTCACAGGTGAATCAGTACCCGTAGAAAAAACCACAACACCTGTTACAGAACATGCTTCTATTGGTGACCGTAAGTGCCTTGCCTACTCGGGTACATTGGTTACCTACGGACAGGGACAAGGTGTCGTTGTAGCAACGGGCGACAATACCGAAATTGGTCGCATCAGCGGCATGTTGGGTCAAGTACAAATGCTGACTACACCACTGCTACGACAGATGGGTATTTTTGCTAAGTGGCTCACGGCTGCTATTGGAATTCTCGCAGCGGCCACTTTTGCCTACGGGGTTTTGCTACAGGATTATTCTGCCAGCGACATGTTCCTTGCTGCGGTAGGTTTGGCAGTGGCCGGTATTCCTGAAGGACTGCCAGCTATCATGACTATAACCCTGGCCATCGGTGTACAACGTATGGCTAAAAAGCATGCCATTATCCGTCGACTACCAGCCGTTGAAACACTGGGCTCGGTAACGGTGATCTGCTCGGACAAAACGGGCACCCTCACCCGCAACGAAATGACAGTAAAAAGTGTCGCAACCGGCGCTGGAGTCTGTGAAGTCAGTGGCGCCGGTTATAATCCCCACGGTTCCTTTAGTCTTGACAGTAAGGATGTCACCCCGGAGGAATTTCCACTCCTACGAGAAGTCGCGCAGGCAGCCTTGTTGTGTAATGACGCCACCGTAACAGAGGTTAATGGCCAGTGGCTGATGCAAGGTGATCCAACCGAGGGCGCCCTAATGACACTGGCGCATAAAGCAGGCCTTGAACTCAACCACTGCCAACAGGAATATCCGCGCACCGATGCTATTCCCTTCGAATCACAACATCGCTTTATGGCGACCCTACATCATGACCACACCGGGCATGGCTTTATTTACCTCAAGGGTGCACCAGAACGAATACTGGAAATGTGCAACAAGCAACGCATGCGTGGTGAAGATACCCCCATCGAAAAAAGTTACTGGGAAAACTGTATGCATACCATGGCCAGTAACGGTCAGCGCTTATTGGCAATTGCTTTTAAATCTTCTATCGCGGAGCATCAAAATCTAAGCTTTAGTGATGTGGAAGAAGGGCTTACCCTACTGGCAGTCGTGGGTATCATCGACCCACCTCGGGAAGAAGCAATCCAGGCAATACGTACCTGCCAGTCCGCCGGCATCCGGGTGAAAATGATTACCGGTGACCATGCCATTACCGCTCGGGCTATCGGTACGCAAATGGGTATTGGCGATGGCATTACCGTCATCGAGGGTAATGAACTCAATGATTTCAACCCGCAACAACTTAAAGATGCTGTACAACGTTGTGATGTTTTTGCGCGGGTGTCACCAGAGCAAAAACTGCAACTGGTAACCGCACTACAGGCAAGCGGAGAAGTAGTTTCAATGACCGGCGATGGAGTCAATGACGCACCAGCCCTAAAACGTGCCGATGTCGGAGTTGCAATGGGGCTAAAGGGTACCGAGGTCGCTAAGGAAGCAGCCGAGATGGTACTTGCAGATGACAATTTTGCCTCCATTGCCCAAGCCGTTGAGGAAGGTCGCACGGTCTACGATAACCTGAAGAAATCTATCATGTTCATACTACCCACCAACGGAGGTGAAGCACTCATCATTATTGCGGCGATTATGATGGGTCGCCTGTTACCCATCACTCCGGTTCAAATCTTGTGGGTCAACATGATTACCGCCGTAACTCTGGCTTTGACTCTCGCCTTTGAGCCAGCAGAACATTCTGTTATGCAACGCCCGCCCCGTAATCCAAAAGAACCCATCCTGACGAAATTCCTCATCTGGCGTATTATCTTTGTATCGCTAATCATCGTCGCAGGAACATTCGGCTTATTCTTATGGGAGCGAGACCAGGGGACGTCTATCGAACTGGCTCGTACCATTGCCGTAAATACCCTGGTGATGTTTGAAATATTTTACCTGTTCAGCGCCCGCTATCTGCTTGCACCATCACTGACCTATGCAGGAATATTCGGTAATCGGTATGTGCTCTATGCCATCGGCCTACTAATAATTTTTCAACTGGGTTTTACCTACCTCGGCCCCATGCAAACACTATTTGCTACTACTGCCATGAGTGCCGAGGCCTGGTTGCGAGTGATCATCGTAGCGTCATCAGTGTTGGTACTGGTGGAAATAGAAAAGTTATTGTTACGAAAGTTTAGCAAAGAAAAGTAAATGTAATTGCATTACTTCGAATCTGGAAGCGGACGTCATTGAATAAAATAATTTTAATGGGGTGTCATTTTACAATGAGATATAACTACGAATCATAAGCAGTTAATTTGTCCAGGTTTAAAAATAATTGACCTTTAATTAAATTACGGCCACCTCATTTAACCAATGATTCACTGGCCTTAATTATGTGTATTATGAAGTAAAATTTGTACTTACCAGTCCATCATTAAATACATTGCGGATGAAATATTTTTTAACCAGTGTTATCTTTTAAATCCCGTTATCCCTGAGAGACCTTTTTATTACAGGTCATTGCGATGAAGTACTGGAAAACAAGCGTTTTTTCACTACTGACGAGGGAATCTATTTGCGAATATTATTCATCCTTCAGATTGCCATACTCACTTTTTTATTTGCAAAGACATACTTTTGTTACAGGACATTTCAGAATACAGATTCCAATTTACACGTTTATTTGTCAGCAACTTTAGTTAAGTTATGTCGAAATAAATTGTAGCTGTTGTGCCTTTTTCACCTCCGCGCGGATTTTAGTTTGTAATAATAAAATTATAGATGAGTTTGCTAACCGTAAGCTTTGTATCCCGAGCTTACTATTATAACTTTGTTCCATATTGGGTTATCTCTAACGTAATTCTTTATAACTCTAGTTAAATCTTTCACTGATTTTACTAGTCCAACAATTATAAATATGCAGCATTTTCAATTTTATATTGGTTAACCCATATAAGGTTGGGTTAACCCATATAAGTATGGATTAATAGAGTCAGAGGTAACGGATGGTCATTAGTGTTCATTGTTTGACCTCAGTTAGAAAGGGTGTTCTAATCGCCCCACCTTTTTTGGCCGTACTAGGAGTTCCACCTGTGAAAAATCTAAAAATTATAATAACTACTTTAATGCTTTCAACAATCTTTCTTCAAGGTTGTTCTACTTTATTCCCACCCAAATACGAAACATACTACTCTTACCTTCCCGCTAAAGGCGCTGAAGCGAAATCCTGTTTTCTTCAATGTAGCCTTACTGAAAACCAGTGTGAACAACTTGTACAAATGACTATGAATAATTGTCAAACTACAAATTCCATGAAGAAGCAAAATTGTGAAACCCAGGCGACAAATGATTATAATAATTGTTTGAACTCTGGCGGTGGTAAAAGTTGCGTCAAAAACTGGTGCATGGATGGATCATGTAATGTCCCAAATAACTGTAAGCAAAAATATAATCGCTGTTATACGACTTGTGGCGGTGTAGTAAGCTCCGAAACACGTTGCGTGGATAATTGCAAAAAATAAATATAACCGCTACTCACGAAAGCGGCGCTGGTTAACTAACAGCAAATAGACTGGAAAAGGACTTCTTGCTTCTCCCCGTATTAGATTCGAATGCGCTTTACCTAAGAGAGCCGAAGAGCTCTTGGAGCTGAACAATATGGTGGCTATTAATTTATCTTCGAGGGTTAGGCGGTTCTTACGGTATATCGGCATTGCTATTGGGCTCTACGTAACGGCCCTGCTTCTCTACGCTATCGCTATTTTTTTTATAACACTTATATCGGGATCTGAACCCGCTTCAACAACAGACACGATCGATTCACGTTTGTCACAGGCATTGGTTAACTGGCAACTGAAAAAAATCGCGAGCCCACTCGATTCAAAAGCATTGGACGATGCGCGACTGCTTCTACTTGAGGTCACAGCCGAACACTTTCGCCAAAACGCATTTATTACCACCGAAACACCAACAGGTACTTCTTTTCAACAGGTCGCTCCGAAAGCGTTACAGGATATGCTCAACGGCAAAGTCTCACAGGCATATCCACACCTTTGGTCTTATCTGATGGCGGGAGCGTTTCCTGTGTTCGGTTATGCGCTTGGTGACTTTCCTGTCGTTGCATACTACAACCCATATTTTGATCTTGTACTGATGACGCAATGGGCAATATCTAATACTGGCTTCGTCCCGATACAGGCTTGGCCTACCACAGGTCGAGCGTTCATCGAAGATCGCGATTCTCTTGCCAGTGACAAACAAATAGGCAAAGAACCAGGCACCTTGTTCGAAGTACAAATAGTCAACGCCGCACAAGGATTTACCGTGGTTTTCGAAGATCGAGTGCCACCTTTAGAACGGCTTTCGAGCACACTTTCTATTGACCCAGAAGCAAAAAAACAAGCCATTTCAATTGCCGAGAACCGAATCTTTTCTCTAGTCCAGTGGGTCAATGATGCGCGAGACCCCGCCAAGCCGATCAATTATGCGAAAGAGATTGATGCGCTACAGCAAGCACTTTCAGCAACATCGTCTGATGATTTGAAAACACTTTTACCTGCAGATAATCCACAAAAGGCCGATGAGCTGTTCTTACTGCCAGCGAATAATCGCGAGAGTATGCAGCCCTACCTGGTCATCGACAGAAACGTTATCTTCATTGATCCTAACCGGCCGACTGTATTTCTTTCCTCCTATTTCGAACCCGCTGGACAAGGCTACACACTCGCACTTGCATTACTTTTTGATCTTCATAAGGTTTATCCCAGTAATAATAACAAGGTGGGAACTAAGCATGCAGATAAATAATCCTGTATTGAATGTCTCACTTAACGCTAGGCTAATAATCGGTTGCCTTGGCCTACTCTCACTACTGTTTGTAGCACTAGCAGGTTCGGGACTCTCTTCTTTGCCATTCTTACTTTCTCAACATCAAGCCAGCTTACAATCTGGAACTTCACCCAATATCGACCAGGCTGTGTCCAAGTCGCGCACTCGTATTAGTGACTTCGCCACCGCTGCCCCAAAATCTTTCGCCGCGGTGCTGCATCAGGCTTTCGGCAATAAACTCGATACCTATAACAGCAACAAACTGACACAACAAGCTGCACGCGGACAACTACCCACTCCCCGAAGTATTGTCTTTGTACCTGCAAATTTATTGAAAGGCGCAGCCGGTGCCTATGCCAGTGAAGATGGCGGACTTATATTCCTTAATGAGGACATACGCGATGATACTGCCGTATTATCTGAAGTAATCATCCATGAATGGGCACACCATCTCGATGCTATCCTCGGCTCTGATGATGCGCAGGGAGAAGAAGGCGATATTTTTCTGCGCGGCATCCGCCATGCGGGGCCAATTACTTCTGAAAAATTGCTTCGGTTGCGTTATTCGCAACGTGGTCATTCCACGATTCATTTTAGCAATAAAGAAATTACTATAGAACAAGGTTTCTTTGACTTTGTTGCTGCGCCTTTTGTATTTGTAGGCAAAGCCGTCACTGATCCTATCGGTACTGCAAGTTCAGTCGGTAAAGGCTTTGCAAACACCGTCGTCAACGTGGGCCAAGGTATTCATAATGCGGGTAAAGGCGTTGTAAACATGAGTTCCTCACTCGTCACCGGTAATTTTAAGGGAGTTTTGGGTAGCGCATTGAATATCGCGACTGCGCCTGGAAATTTAATTAACAAAACGGCAGTAGAACTTAACGAGGTAACACCTGGGCTTGGTACGGCTGCTAATGTTGGGGTTGGATTTACACCGGCTGCACTGTTTGTTGCGAGTGCGCAGGGTATTTCAGACACGAGGAGTGGTTTCCAAAACGGTGGATTGCAGGGAGGTTTTACTGCTTTAAGTTTTGCAGCCGTGGATGTCGGCATGTCAGGCGTCGGCCGAGCAAACAAGGGACTGAGAGGCGCAGGATACACGAAAGCCGTTAAGGCGAAACCCACTACCTTTTTAGGAAAAGTTAAAGCGGCTCCTGGAAAAGGATTATCATCACTTAAAAAGAAAACGCCGATAATAAAAAATCTAGACAAGTATAGGTTGACCAGGGCAACCAAAAAAGAAATAAAACTTGGAAAGAAATTAATGGCGCCAGGCAAAGAGAAGACCCTGAAAGCGTTAACAAAACTTGATGAAGCTCCGGTTAAACTCGGTATCAATCTTGGCATCAAAGGGAATATTCCTGGTCGTGACCGTGACGATGACGGAAATTTACTTGGCACAGGCGGTAGTACAAACCAACAAATTATTGATGACATAGGTTCAGCTGACCCTTGGGATTTTAACTTCGGCTTCGATGATAATGATCCCACGGGGTCTGGATTGTCTTGGAATAATGACTTTGGCTACGATCCTGATGAACCCGTTGCGTATGAAGATCCTTGGGACAATGATCCTACCGGAGTCGGAATGTCTTGGGATAATAACTTTGGTTTAGATCCTGATGACCTGGAACCGATAGTGTTCGAAGATCCTTGGGATAATAATCCCAGTTACGCTCCTATTGTAATTGCACCACCGATCCCAGATGGGAGTTGTAACATTGGGCATGGAGGCCTGAATGCGATTAGCATGTGCTGCGACCTAAAAGGCCAAAGAGCTCTCGATGCTTGTCTGAACAATCATCTTCCAGAAGATATTGACAATGATCCATTGCTTTGCGATGACGATTTCGACGATACGTACAACGACTGCCTTTATGCAGCACAGAGTAGTAAAGCAGGAAGCTCAACTTATACCGAACGAGCACCCGCCCCCATGCAAGGACATTCTTCAGGTGTCGGTATTTCAGGAAGATCTACACAGCCAGCCAGATAAACATTTGGGGGAAGAGTAAAAACTCATAGGTTATAAATTTATAGAGTTTTTACTCTGAGTCTGACGGATCCCCACAAAATGACCGGTAATGGTTAATGTTGAGGGGGATCACTCAGGACTTGCTCTTGTTATGTGAATTAAATATTTATATTAGCTTTAGCAAAAAAATGTTTTACTAATTGGTAAAAGCGCGAGACATAAATTGGCTTTTCACCTTGGAATCGATGAGCCATATAAAACGGCCATTGCCATCCTTGATATTCGGGAAGAACTCTAACTAAACGTCCATTAGCAATTTCAGATTGAATAACAAATTCTGGCAACAGTGCAATCCCCATATCATGTAAAACCATTTCAAGTGCTGTTGGCAAAGTATTAGTTTTTGCAAAATAATTTAAATTAACTAATTTTTTTTCAGCTAATAGATTATTATCATAAATTTCCAAGGCATTTTTTTGCCAGGACGTCGCTATTACGTGATGTTTCTGAAGATCATCTACCTCTGATATTTCACCATACTTTTGGACATATGAGGGTGTGGCACAAAAAATCTCACTTACTGTACCAATAGGCAGTGCTCGATAATTACTATCTTTCAGTTCACCTCCGTATATGGCTACATCTAAATTATCATGAATTAAATCCCTGGTTTCATCAGTTACTAATATTTCTGGCTCTATTTGAGGAAACTCAATGCAAAGTTGACTTAAAGCTGGAATAACAATTTCTTTTTCACAAGAATGCGGGATAGTCAGAGCAAAAGTACCTGACG
>Ga0316206_1000562_pt1 | contig 46429 bp, 48 predicted proteins | sample 6monthpyrite_MG_FD_204942 | JGI IMG/M metagenome (GOLD analysis project Ga0316206, IMG submission 204942) | Microbial mat bacterial communities from mineral coupon in-situ incubated in ocean water Damariscotta River, Maine, United States -... | ecosystem: Environmental > Aquatic > Marine >...
TGTGCTGCTTCATGCCTGAATTCTGGTGTAAATACTTGTCTTGTTTTTCTGTCCATCTTCCCACCTAACTGGTTAAAGTGCATAATAACACCTCTTAGTTGGTGGCCAAAATGACTATGCCACTACAGTTACAGGGCGATAGACGAAGTTTAGGTTTTGGTAGGGCCTGACACAAACTAAGGTCTTCAATTATTCAGAAACTTTCATCTGGAAAGATCTAATATAGCTCTGGGGCCGGTTTAGATGTTAACGGGTTTGTTTCGATTGATGAAGATTTTACGGGCGTTGATATTAATGGATTACAATGCTTTTATAGGGATTACTTATTCGTCTATAATTAATAGTAGGTATCTGAATCTACTATTATTAATGTCCTAGTGGAAGGTCAGATGGTTTGCTGTATTGATTAAATATAAAGGCACTATGTAGATGATTCGTGTACAGGTTGGACTTGTTATATTGTGGTTGTTAATGGGGTTGCCTGTGTTGGCTGCGCCTGGTGATACTTATCCTGAAACTAGCCGAGCACTCCAGGAGCGTTATGTGGATGAAGTCCTGGCTCATCGTAACTACAACGCTTACGCGAAACGTGCGATGGAAGAAGGGTATCCCAATATTGCCCACCTGTTCCGTTCGCTGGCGATGTCCGAAGCAGTGCACGGCCGCAATTTTCACGCTCTTTTGCAAGAACTGAAGATTCCGATACCCGATGCGCATAATGGGCTTGCCGTCAGTACTACGCGTAAAAACCTCAAGCATGCCAGTACCGTTGAGGCACAAGAGATCGATAAGGAATACCCCGCAATCCTTAAGCGTGTTCGCCCGGAAGGTCATAAGCTGGCGATTCAGAGTATCACCTGGGCCTGGAAGGCCGAGCAACAACACCGCGATCTGATCATTCAGATCCGCAAGGCGGCGTCTTATTTCTTTGGCTTGTTAGTCGGCCGAATCGAGGGAGAACCGAGTCGGTATTATGTCTGTCAAATTTGTGGTTCTACACTTACCGAAATCCCGGCCAAGCAGTGCCCGATTTGTTCAAACCTGGTTCACCTCTATAAGGAGGTTCCGGGTTACCCGGGCCCAGCACCCATGAAGCCTGATATCTGGAAAGATGATGATGAGTAGTGACAGATTTTTCATATGCGCTAAAACGCACGGATAATGTATGTGGGTCGTTATGTGTTTATCAGGATTAACTTATCTGTTGTAAGCGGAAAAAATTTCAAAGGAAAGTAAAGTGATGCATAGAGATAAGGGTTGTTATCCAGAAGACTCAAAAGTATATCTTGTCGGCAGCGGTATAGCTTCGTTAGCAAGTGCAACTTATCTCATCAAGGATGCGGGTGTGTCTGGTGAAAATATTTACATATTAGAACAGGATGCCATTCCAGGTGGTGCCCTTGATGGCGCCGGCGATCCAGAAAACGGGTATATCATTCGTGGCGGAAGAATGCATGAAGAACACTTTGTATGTTACTGGGATCTTTTGTCAAACATTCCTTCCTATGATGACCAGAATATCTCCGTTAAGGATGAGTCATTTGAGTTTAGCTCCCGGTTTGTTTCACATGCACAGGCACGATTACTCAAGGGTGGAAAAAAAATAGATCTCACATCCTTCGGACTTTCCGTAAAAGACCAGGCAGATCTTATGAGATTGACCTTTGCCTCGGAAAAATCACTCAACAATATTCGGATTGAGGACTGGTTTAAAAGAGAGTTTTTTGAAACCAATTACTGGCTACTCTGGACAACGATGTTTGCATTTCAAAAATGGAGTAGTGTCGCGGTGATGAGGCGTTATATGAAACGTTTCATTCACCTATTAGACGGAATGCCTCGGCTTGGTGGCATCATGCGAACAAAATACAATCAGTATCACTCAGTTGTTATGCCGCTAAAACGATACTTGCTAGAACGTGGTGTACATTTTGATATGCATACACAGGTTGTTGATATTGATTTTACTCATACCGATGACAAAATTACGGCCACCGCTCTACATGTTATTGATAAAAAAGGTAAAGGAATGGATATCCCTCTCGGAGAAAGCGATTATGTCTTTATAACTAACGGTTCAATAACTGATAGTACAGATCATGGTTCATGGGCAAAAGCACCGGTTTTAAAAGATAAATCCACTTCAGGCTCATGGATGCTTTGGGAAAATATAGCTAAAAAAGATAAAATATTTGGCGCGCCTGGTGTCTTCAGCGACAATATCGATCTGCAAAAATGGTATTCATACACGGCAACACTGAGAGATAGTACATTCCATGATTACATGGAAAATTTTTCCGGCAATCTGGATGGTACCGGTGGCTTGGTAACGATGACCGATTCAAACTGGTTAATGTCTATTGTCATTGCCCGTCAACCACATTTCCCTGATCAACCAAAGGATGTAAAAGTCTTCTGGGGATATGGTTTGTATCCTGACAGAGAAGGAAATCAGGTAAAGAAAAAAATGTCTGAATGTAACGGTGAAGAGATACTCGAAGAGTTATGGTATCACCTCAAAATTCAAGACTTGATGAAACCAATTGTTGCCTCTGGCAAAGTTAACTGCATACCAATAGCCATGCCATTTATTGATAGTCTCTTTATGCCATGCGCCAAGGGCGATCGACCTCATGTCTTACCTGAAGGATCAGTGAATTTTGCTTTCTTGGGTCAGTTTGCTGAAGTAGCAGATGATTGTGTGTTTACAGTCGAGTACTCTGTACGATGCGCTCAAACTGCAGTATATGGACTCTTTGATTGTGGCAAGGATGTATTGCCAATCTATGATTCTATTCATAGTCCTAAAGTGTTAATAACTGCTATGAAGGCAATTAGTAGGTAAAAGGATACAGCATTGGTCAGACCATGTATTCCGACAATATTAGAAATAATGATGGTCTACTCCAGTTTATCGATTGCTAATAGATAACAAAGTGGTGATGTATGACAAAGAGATTCAGTGTGTTAATTCTGGGTTATGGCGAAATGGGGCACGCCATGGAATGTCTTCTGAATGAAACACAGCAACTGGATATCTGGGAGAAATACCCACAGGACGATTTCCAGTCTGTGGTGCTTGAAGATGTTGCGCCCCGGGCAGATATTGTCTTGTTTTGTCTGCCGGTAAATCCGCATCGAGAGATTGCTGAACAAATCGCGCCACTGCTGAAAAAAAACTGTATCTGTTTAAGTATTGCCAAGGGTCTGGATGAAGGAGGGCAAACGGCTGCACAAATTTTTGCCGATGTTTTTGCATCACATCAGGACTATGTTCTGTTATATGGCCCAATGATATCCGAGGAGATTCGAGCCGGTCGCTATTCCTTTGCACAACTGGGTTGTAGTGATATAGGTTTGTATAACAAGATGCGTGATTTATATCGTGGTACGCGTCTTTATATTGAACCGTCTTCAGATATCACCGGGATTAGTTGGTCGGTGATCCTGAAGAATGTTTATGCCATGGTTTTTGGTATGGCAGATGAATTGCAGCTGGGTGATAACATGCGCGGTTATCTATCAGTTGCGGCCATACGGGAGTTGGATCAGATTGTACTTAGCATGGGTGGTCAAGCGGGTAGTCCTTATTATCTGGCAGGCCTGGGAGACCTGATTACTACTGCCACCAGTGAGGATTCACATCATCATGAATTGGGGCGCATGCTGGCAAGAGAAGAGACCCAGGGTATCGAAGGAGAGGGCATCCATACACTCAAGATGGTAATTCATTACCGGTTATTTAACACGGCAGACTACCCACTTTTTCAGCTTATTCATGATATTGTCAAACATCCGTATGATGTGAGTAAAAAGATCCATGGGTATTTACAGCGTACTTACCCCTGAAAGCTTAAGAATAGAACATGTTTTGAAGTGTTTGCCATAAATGTCTGCCTAACCAGACCAGTTAATTTTCAATGAGTTTTTATAGGTATCTTGAAAGAGAATCTGGGTGGGCGTAGTTAATGGTGTAGATCTGAGCTATATCAAGGAAATGTCACTTTTTATCTGCTATATTTTGATATAGATTAATGATCGTATTGTCCAGTGCAAGATTGGACCATTTCCTGATAACTTGACAGGGGGTATGTATGCGAATTCTATTTTCAATTAAAACGCTTCTTATATTGGTAATATTTTTTACAGGTTCTACATCAGTCATCGCTGTCGAGATTACGCAAGGGCTGATGTTGAGTAATACCTGTGCTGCTTGCCATGGAACGGACGGTAAAAGCCCTGGGGCGATTCCTAGTATCAATGGTAAGTCAGTGCGATTTCTTAGTCAGGCCCTGAAGGAGTTTCGAGCCGGGACAAGACCTTCAACAGTTATGGGGCGTCATGCCAAAGGATATTCGGATAAAGAAATTAACATGATTGCCGAATATTTTTCTCGCCAGAAATAGGAGTTTGTCATGAATACAATTGATCGCAGAAGATTTATTAAGCTGGTTGGTGGCTCTAGTGCTTTGCTTGCCATGTTGGGACCGCTGGCTGCCTTTTCAAAAAGTAGTAAAACAACCGGGCGTGTTATTGTTGTCGGAGGTGGTTTTGGCGGGTCTACTTGTGCTAAATATTTAAAACGCTTTGATCCTAATCTGGACGTTACCCTAATTGATTCAGTAAGCCGTTTTGTGACCTGTCCATTTAGTAATGCCGTTCTAAGTGGTTTTCGTGAAATGAATGACATTAGTCATGGTTATGGTATGCAGACTAAGCGTGGTGTAAAAGTGATTCAGGCCATGGTCCAGGAAGTAGATACGACAAGTAAAAAAATAAAACTGAATACGGGCAAACAACTCAGTTATGACCGACTTGTGCTTGCGCCTGGAATAGATTTTAAATGGGAAGATGTAGATGGTTTGACAGTGGCTGATTCACAAGTCATGCCTCATGCTTGGAAAGGCGGATCGCAAACTACATTACTGCGAAATCAACTTAAGGCAATGTCTGATGGTGGTGTGGTCATCGTTGCACCGCCCGACAATCCTTTTCGTTGCCCTCCAGGTCCTTATGAACGTGTCAGTCTGATCGCTCATTACCTGAAACAACATAAACCAAAATCCAAGATTTTGATTCTTGATGCCAAAGCCAAGTTTTCCAAGCAACCGCTGTTCACCCAGGCATGGGAGTTACTTTATCCAGGCATGATCGAGTGGGTTAGTGGTAGTAAAGGTGGGCGTATAGATAGAGTAGATGTAGCGACACATACTCTATACACAGAGGTGGGTGATAAACATAAAGGTGATGTAGTGAATTTTATCCCGCCACAGAAAGCAGGGGTGATCGTCCATCGAGCAGGACTTACAAATAATTCTGACTGGTGCCCGGTCGATCAACGCACCTTTGAATCCAAAGTGCATGCGGGTATTCATATCATTGGTGATGCATCGATTGCAGGGAAAATGCCAAAATCCGGTTTTGCAGCCAATAGTCAGGGAAAAGTATGTGCTGCGGCAATCGTTTCATCAATCCACGGCATCGTGATGCCGGAACCTTCGTATGTGAACACCTGTTATAGTCTGGCGGCGCCGGATTATGGAATATCGGTGGCTGCTGTGTATCGCTATAGCAAAGATAAGGGTATATACAAGGTAAAAGGTTCTGGTGGTGTCAGCCCTAAAGATGCAGACCAGGCTTTCCGTGCAGCGGAGGCGCGTTATGCAGTGGGTTGGTATGACAGTATTACTTCAGATGCATTTGGTTGATCTATTCTTAATGACAAGATAAATTAGTAACCAGGGAAATTTATTAATTGGCAATGGAAAGGAAAGAATATGACGGATATTCAGACCATTTTGGCGGATGAGGCAGATGACCTGCTATCACATATTTGTCAGGGTATTCCTAAGGAGCTGATGCATGTACCCGGGCCTGACTATGTTGATCGTGTCGTATCCTGTAGTGACCGTAATCCGCGGGTTTTACGTAGTCTGCAAACCCTTTATAACCATGGACGACTGACTGGAACAGGTTATCTTTCTATTCTGCCGGTAGACCAGGGCGTTGAGCATACTGGCGGTGCGTCGTTTGCGCCGAACAAACTTTATTTTGACCCCGAAAATATTATCAAACTGGCAATGGAAGGGGGCTGTAATGCCGTCGCGTCAACACTGGGTGTGTTGGGTTCAATAAGCAGAAAATATGCTCATAAAATTCCGTTTATAGTCAAGATTAATCATAACGAACTGTTAACCTACCCAACCATGTACGACCAGACGCTGTTTGCTAGCGTCGAACAGGCCTTTGATCTGGGTGCTGTGGCCGTCGGATGCACGGTTTATTATGGTTCAGAACATGCGCGTCGTCAGATCGATGAAGTCAGTCAGGCCTTTGCACGTGCACATGAACTGGGGATGGCAACAGTGTTGTGGGCTTACTTGCGTAACCCGGCATTCAAGCATGAGGGGACGGATTATCATACCGCAGCGGATCTGACCGGTCAGGCTAACCACCTGGCGGCTACCATTGAGGCTGATATTATCAAACAGAAGCAGGCAATCGGTAATGGTGGTTTCAAGGTTTTGAATTTTGGCAAAACACATCCGGGTATGTACGAAGAATTGATGACAGATCACCCTGTTGATCTGGTGCGATATCAGGTGGCTAATTGTTATATGGGTCGGGCTGGTATGATTAACTCGGGAGGTCCTTCCGGTAATGATGATCTTCATCAGGCCGTACGTACTGCAGTGATTAATAAACGCGCGGGTGGTATGGGTTTGATTTCAGGACGCAAGTCATTTCAGAAGCCGATGGGAGAAGGTGTGCAACTGCTAAATGCCATCCAGGATGTATATCTTTCAGATGAAATAACTATCGCCTGATATTCGAGTGATTTTATTATTTTGTCGCAATCCCTTTATGAATAAAACTCATGGCTTTCGGTCCTTGCATATAATGCTGGTCTATTGTTTGAATTCCTAATCCTGCCTGGGTGATTAATTCGGGTATGTCTCGATTGAGGTTGCAGCCGCCGGATATCTTTTTCCACATCGGGTTTAAACGATTTTGCCATTTTTGTATTTGTTCTTCCGGTGCGCGACCATGTTCACAGAACAGTAGTTGTCCGCCGGGTTTTAAAACGCGCTGCATTTCTCTTAAGGCTATTTCAATGTCGGGTATCGTACACATGGTAAATGTGACGATAACGGTGTCGATTGAATGCTTGTCAAGCGGGATGTCTTCTGCACCATTTGCAATAGTGTTTATGGATAGTTTTAGCTTGTCTGATAAAGTTGTAGCCTTATTCCGTAGTCGTTCTGAGGGTTCGAGGCCATAGATGTGCTTAATATTCGAATTGGTTAAAAAAGGCAGGTTTGTTCCTGAGCCCATACCGATATCGAGAACGTTTCCTTTGGCGTGGGATAGTATGGATTGTCGCCTTTCCTGGAAGCGTTTGCGGCTGCAAATAAACTGAATAAGCTCGGGTAATATGTAGTGGTCATAGAACGACATTTAGGTCATTCGTCACTATCGTCTGTTGTTTTGCCATAGACTTTCCCGCCTGTAATCGGACCGCTGATCTGGCTTATAGTCAGGGAAAAGTCGGTGCCGTCTTTTTCTATGTGTTGTATTTTGACGGGCAGGTAATGTAGCTCAGTGGCAAGCCACATAATAGTCGTGCGTTTACCGTTTTTACGTGTGCGTTTTATTTTTATGCTATTGAATTTGCCCACGGTGGTTTCAATAAGTTCTTTACCGAGCATCTCGAAGGTGTAAGGCTTTAACTGTCCCTTGTAAATTGTATTGTATTCCAGTTTTGTTTTTCCCTCGTCGAGGTCATCCATAATTCTTAATTGTAACGAGAAGCCATCAATGACGTCATCCGTTATGCTGAATTGATCTTTATGCCCCCTTGAATTGGTATGGGCAATCTTGTTTTTCCAGTCAAAAGAGATAGAACGATTTCGATTTTTTTTGCTGCCTTTATGAATGTATTGATAACTGACAGGGCGGGGCGTGCCGTCAACATCACTGATAAGGGTTTGTTCGCTAATTTTGTCCTTCCGGAAGACGGATACAAGTCCCTTGGTGATAGTTTGGCTATTATATAACCACGAGCCCTTATTCTGCTTATTGAGTGTGATTCTGGTTTCGGCGGCATTCATACCGATTTTATTTAATTGGTAGACTACATTGAAATCAGTTGGGTAGGCAGCATGAACAGTGTTAATAAATAACATGCTAAGCATTAGTAATACTGCAATGTTTTTTTTCATCGTACGCCTATGTCTTATAAGGGTGTCGTCATAATAGGTTGTTTTAATATTTTTCCATCCAATAGTACTTGTTTATCATTCATTACTAGTCGTTTCTCAGCAAACCATTGGATGGCTGTGCAATAAAGGTGATGTTCCTGTTTAAGTAAACGTTCAGCCAGACTGCTGGGATCATCATTTCCTTTAATTGGTATCTTAACTTGTATGACAACAGGGCCGCCATCCAGTTCAGTTGTGACAAAATGAATACTGGCACCATGGAATTCATCATGATGTTCCAGGGCACGCTGATGTGTATTCAGGCCCGGGTATTTGGGCAGTAGGGAAGGATGGATATTTAATAATCGCCCCTGATAATGATTAACAAACTCGTCACTCAGAATGCGCATGAAACCTGCCAGTATGACCAGAGCAGGTTCATACTGATCAATAACATTGATTAACTCCTGGTCAAATGATTCTCGATTGGCATATTGTTTATGGTCAATGCTGATGGCAGGTATACCTGATTGGGTGGCACGATCGAGTCCGGCTGCATTGGGACGGTTACTAATAATGGCTTTGATATCAATATCCAGTGTACCGGATTGGCAGGCATCGATAATGGCCTGCATATTACTGCCTCTACCCGATATGAGTATGACCACCGGAAGTTTGTTCTGGTTCATGATCTGGGTACTTAGCTGATTTGTACTTGCGGGCCGTCGTTGGCCTGGTCTATTTTGCCAATGACCCACGCAGTTTCACCTTGTTGCTGCAATATAGACAGGGTTTGCTCAACATCGTCGGCTGCTACACTGAGTACCATGCCAATACCGCAATTGAAGGTGACAAACATGTCTTCGTCCTTAATATTGCCTTTTTCTTGTAACCAGTCGAATATTGCCGGGCGAGTCCAGCTATTACGATCTATTTTAGCAATCGTATTGTCGGGCATCACACGTGGCAGATTTTCTGTTAAACCACCGCCGGTGATGTGTGCAAGTGCATGGACATTGACCTCCTCAAACAGTTTGAGTAAGGATTTGACATAGATTCGGGTAGGTTCGAGCAATGTTTCACCCAGTGTACTGTCCGCAAACGGTTGACTGAGGTCAGCATTGGCATGATCAATCACCTTTCTGATTAGTGAATAGCCATTTGAATGCGGGCCGGAAGATGCCAGGCCGATCAGGGTATCACCTGGTTTGACTTCAGAACCGTCAATGATGTCGTCTTTTTCAACGATTCCAACGCAGAAACCGGCAAGGTCATAATCGCCTTTGGCATACATGCCGGGCATTTCTGCTGTTTCACCACCGGTTAATGCCGCGCCGGCCATTTCACAACCCTTGCCGATACCCGTCATGACATCAGCTGCTTCATCGACCTCGAGTGCGCCGGTTGCATAATAATCGAGGAAGAACAAGGGTTCGGCACCTCCTACTATCAGGTCATTGACGCACATGGCGACAAGATCGATGCCGATGGTGTCATGTTTGTTCATTAACATGGCAAGTTTCAGCTTCGTGCCCACACCGTCGGTGCCAGAAACCAGTACTGGTTTTTTATATTTATCCATTGGTAACTCAAACAAGGCACCAAAACCACCTAGTCCAGTTAATACTCCTGGCCTAAATGTTTGTTTAGCAATGGGTTTTATGCGCTCTACCAGTGCATTCCCAGCGTCGATATCAACTCCGGCATCGCGGTAGTTAAGTGACGTTGAAGTAGTCTCTGATTCGCTTTTGGGGGAATCCTGGGTCACGATTCACATCTCCTGAAATATATGGTCAATCAAATTTGTGTTATTTTACACCGTAAGGGCCTTCTGTGGGTATGTTTAATAAGAATAATATGGTTGAATTCAACCTATGCAATTAAAAATGAGAAAACAACTGGGGCAAATTTGCCTGTTTCTGGCGCTTGGCTGGTTAACGCTTAATGTATCAGCTGCTGTACAGGTGGAAGGTCTGTATGAAGTTGAGGTGCCTATCGTTAATCAGACACGGCAGGAGCGAAAACGGGCGTTGAGGCAAGGGATGGCTGATTTGATCACGCGGCTGACAGGCTCTCAGGCTATGGAAGAGTTTGGACAATTATTGAATGTGCTGGATCGTGCACCACGGTATGTTGAACAGTATCGGTATCGTACGAAAGATAATCCGGGTGCTGAGCCGGGACAAAAGCCAGATCGGCTACTCTGGGTTCGGTTTAATCGTAAATCGATTCTGAAATTATTACGTGATCAGCAATTACCATTGTGGGGCAGTACCAGGCCGGAAACACTGGTGTGGATAGCGGCGCAGGATCAGGAGGGCAGGCGTGTGTTGGCTGCTGATCAGGATAATGTGTTTTATCGTTCTGTTTTAACGCATGCGCGGCGGAGAGGTGTGCCAATTCTGGTACCGATAATGGATCTAGAAGATCAACGAGGTGTGAGTATTGGTGATATATGGGGTGGTTTTTCAGGCTCTATCAAGCAAGCCTCAATACGTTACGCTACTGACAATATTTTGATCGGACGAGTTTTTCAGGTGAAGAGAGGTTGGGAGTCACGTTGGACCTTGATCACTAAATCAGGTGAACAGCATTGGTCTGGTTCCGGGCGAGAAATTGATAAGGCTGTCGCAATTGGTTTTGATGGATTGGGTGACTTAATGGCAAGCCGTTATGCCCTGAAAAGTACTCATGAAACCAGTCGTTATAATTTAAAAATAGCAGCGGTAAATTCATTGCAAGATTTTGCGAAAGCAGGTCAGTATTTGTCGAATGTATCGCAGATTACACGTTTTCAGCCGATTTACTTCAAACAAGGTTATGCTACTTTTGCAATAGAGCTTAGTGGAGCAGTGAAAGATTTGCAGCGGGTACTTAAGCTCGAACAGCGATTGCTTGTTGAGGATGAGGTAATCGAGATTCAACCAGTGATTCAGCCGAATCCTGTGCCGGTAGTTGATGCTGTTATTGATCCTGCGGCTGCAAACCAGACAGCTGTGGTTCCTGCGCCTGACATTAAAACGTTTTATTATCGTCTCAGACCATGAAAAAAAGTGACATCCCCAATCTGATTAGTTTTTTGAGAGTATTGCTCATACCTCCGGTTGTCTGGTTTTTACTCCAGGAACAATATCAATATGCATTGGTATTATTTATTATCGCGGGTTTATCTGATGCGCTGGATGGGTATCTGGCACGAAAATATAATTGGGGTAGCGATCTGGGTGGCTGGCTTGACCCGTTGGCAGACAAGGCAATGCAGGTGTCAGCATATTGCGCACTGACATGGATAGGCCTTATTCCCTTCTGGTTATTGCTAACAGTTATATTACGTGATGTGCTAATTGTTTGTGGCGGGTTTTATTATTTTTATCGAGTCGAGAAGGTAAGTGCCTCACCTTCCTGGATTAGTAAGGTGAACACCCTGGTACAGATTTCTCTGGTTGTGTTGATTTTAATACACAAAAGCGTGTTTGAAATTCCATCTGAGTTACTGGATGTCATGATATATACTGTATTGGTTACCACGGTTTTGAGTGGACTCGATTACGTGGTTACATGGAGTAAAAAAGCGTGGCAAATAAAAAAAGGATGAAAATATAATAATGACTGACTCGCAAAAATGGTTATGGTTTGTGATGGTGGTTATCACAGCCTGGGTGATTTATCTTTTGGCTCCTGTGTTATCGCCTTTCATGGTGGCTGCCGGATTTGCTTACCTGGGTGACCCTGTTGTTGACCGTTTGGAAAAATTCAAACTTTCTCGCACCTGGTCAGTGGTCATTGTATTTAGCGTTATTTCATTGTTGCTTTTGTTGGTTTTATTATTGTTGGTTCCTCAAATAGAGAAGCAGATTGCTTATCTGATACAAAAACTACCCGATTATATTGATGCCTTTCAACATAAGGCGATACCCTGGTTAACCACTCAGTTGGGCATGGATGATTTAAAAATAGATATGGGCACATTTAAACAATGGCTGAGTCAGCATTGGCAACAAGCAGGTGGCTTTGCACAGGTTGTATTAGGTTCGCTTTCCACTTCTGGTCTGGCGATAGTTGGCTGGGTTGGCTCACTCGTGTTAATACCCGTTGTGACATTCTATCTATTACGTGACTGGGACCTGTTGGTGGCTCGACTACATGAATTTATTCCACGTAGTGTAGAAAGTAAGGTGAGTCAGATTGCTTGTGAGTCAGATGATATCCTGGGCGCATTTATGCGTGGACAGTTATTGGTCATGTTGTCATTGGCAGTAATTTATTGCCTGGGTCTCTGGATGGTTGGCTTGAAACTGGCTTTATTGATTGGTTTGTTGGCCGGGTTGGTTAGTTTTGTTCCTTATCTCGGTTTTATTATCGGTATTTTGGCGGCGGGAATTGCGATCATGTTGCAGACAGGGCAGATTACAGATCTGTTATACGTGTTTATTGTGTTTGGTGTCGGACAAGTGCTGGAAAGTGTTGTGCTGACACCGGCCCTGGTTGGAGATCGTATAGGGTTACATCCAGTAGCGGTTATTTTTGCTGTCATGGCTGGCGGGCAGCTTTTCGGATTTGTTGGTGTTTTACTGGCATTACCTGCAGCAGCAGTGCTGGCAGTTATTATGCGCCATGTTCATAAAAGTTACGTAGAAAGCAACATGTATGATCAGTCAAAACCCGTCGATTTATAATATTTTTGAGACATCAATGTGCAGCTTCCATTAGCGATTCAATTAAATACAAATCTGAGTTTTGAAAACTTTTTCTGTCCGGGTGATTCTTTTTTACTCACCGCATTAAAACAGTTTGCATCAGGCGCAGGTGAATCTGTGCTTTACCTTTGGGGCGCCAAGAATAGCGGTAAAACACATATGTTACATGCGGTATGTCAGCACGTAACATCAGCGCAATTGAGTGTTAACTATTTGCCGCTTGCTGAAATGGTGGAATATCCTGTCGATGTATTAGCAGGTCTGGACGAATATAATATTGTTTGTGTGGACGATTTGCAGGCGATTGTCGACCGACAGGATTGGCAACAGGCAATTTTCAATCTCTATAACCGTGTCAGAGAGCGAAATGGAAGGATGCTATTTACTGCCAATGCTAATCCAAAAGAGTTGGGGTTATCGTTGAAAGACCTGGTATCTCGACTGGAGTGGGGGCCGGTATTTCATCTGCATGAATTGAATGACGAACATAAAATGCAAGTTTTGCAACAACGAGCCAGGTTGCGAGGCCTCGAAATAAATGATTCTGCTGCTGATTTTGTCCTCAAACATTTTACACGTGATTTTGGTGCTTTATTCAGGCTGCTCAATCAGCTTGATCGACAGTCACTTATACGTAAGCGGAAGATAACTATACCATTTATTAAAGATGTTATTGAGCAGGATTTTTCTGACTAGATAGATAATGTCTCATAATATCTTTATATTTGTTATGTTTGTCTGCACGTTGTTGGTGCGTACGTATTATTTTTACTAAAGAAACCTGAGTGTGAGCCACTAACCTTTATTAGGAGGACAGATTAGACTTGTTTATCAGTGCCTTTATTTCTTTCTTTGAAAAAGTTGTTGTGGATTCATGAAAAAGAAAATTGATGTTTACAATCTTAAAATAGGAATGTATGTCACACAATTAGACCGTCCGTGGCTGGAAACGCCTTTTTTGTTCCAGGGTTTTATGGTCGATTCTGAATCTGTTTTGGCAGATGTTCAGCGTATCTGTGAGTATGTGTATATCGACCTGGAAAAAAGCAATGATATTGATGAATTGCCCAGATTAGGTTTGATTGAGTCGGTGCCTGCCCCTAAAAGAACACGTACCTATGAATCAACAATATCATTAGAAGATGAAATGGAAGTCGCTCCCGCAATACGTCAGACCACCAGAGATTGTGTGGATAATGTTTTCAATGCGATCACATCAGATAAACCGCTGAACCTGCCGGATATCAAACAAACCGTAAAAAACATGGTTGACAGTATTGTTCGTAATCAGAATGCACAGATGTGTCTTACACAATTGAAAAATCGTGATGAATATACGGCGCAGCATAGTGTTAATGTTTGTGTATTAACCATCACATTTTGTCGGCATCTAGGCATGTCGGAAACATCGTTAAACCTGATCGGGCTGGGCGCTTTGCTGCATGATATAGGCAAACTGAAAACACCTTTGGACGTGCTAAATAAACCTGGTAAGTTGACTGATGAAGAATTTAAGGTCATGAAGAGTCATCCGGAGCAGGGTAAAAAATATCTTTTGGAAACGCAAGGGATACCTGCCAGTGTGATTGATATTGCCTTTTCTCACCACGAGCGTTTGGCAGGTCATGGATACCCGCGTGGGTTGACGGCTGAAGAAATTTCTCCATGGAGCAAGATTGTTGCTATTACAGATGTGTATGATGCAATTACCAGTGACCGCTGTTATCACGATGGCATGAGCCCAACACAGGCCTTGACAAAAATGTATGGCTGGCGATTAAAGGATTTTGACCCTGAGTTACTTGAACAGTTTATACAGTGCATCGGGATATATCCCATAGGAGCGCTGGTTGAATTAACAACTGGTGAGGTTGGTATTGTCATCTCTGTGACGGATGAATCTCGTTTACGACCAAAAATATTATTGATTCTGGATGATCAGAAGAATCCTTATTTCCCTAAGCGTATTATTAATCTGGCTATTTATAACCTCGATGAGCATGAGCATGTGTATGGTATCAAAGACGTGCTGGAACCGGGAGCATATAATATTAATATCGGTGAATATATGCAGGAGATTCAGCAGGCGCAATTGGTTAACGTGAAAGGCTAGCCTACATTGTAATCAGGATTGGTAGTGTGGAATGCGGATTAGTTTTGTTGTTTGTTTTTCTGTTGAACATAGTAACGCGTGTAAAGTATGGAGCCACTAAACCACATCAGACTTAAAATGATTTCCAGACTGCCATATAAACGTTGATCCGGTTCGCTGTATGTTTCACCTATACCATGCATAAAATAAAGCAGGGACACATAGGCACCCCATTCATAAGTATAGGGTTTCCCTTTAAGCATTCCGATTAATGGGAATACCAGTGGTGCTAGCAAAACTGCGACAGCCATACCGGCAGGGAAGTGTGTAGAAGGTGCCAGCCAGGTATACCAAAGCGGCATTAATATCCATATGCCAAAGTAGCCTGTCAGGGCGATTGTTCGAGTTAATGTGACTTTATTCATCTCAGGGCTCGTTTATTCACATCCGGGCAGAGTAATTTGGCCGCTGTTGCGAGCCGCTTTCCCTGCTGTATGCATAATGCTTTTTCTTCATCCGAGATAGGTAGCTTACTATCAGTGCCGGCAAGGTGGCTATTACCATAAGGCGTTCCGCCAGTACGGGTATTGAGTAGTTCGTTGTTTGAGTAGGGTAATCCTAAAATGACCATGCCATGATGCATGAGAGGTAGCATCATACTGAGTAGCGTTGTTTCCTGTCCTCCGTGCATACTGGATGTTGAAGTAAAAACCGACGCGGGCTTGCCACTTAATGTTCCAGACAACCATTGGCTACTGGTGCTATCAATAAAGTATTTTAACGGCGCGGCCATATTACCAAATCGGGTAGGGCTACCAAGTGCAATACCACTGCATTCATTCAGGTCGTCGGTACTGACATAAGGGGCGCCGGAAGCAGGAATGCTATCTTCAGTGGCTTCGCAAACCGTGGAGACAGCGGGTACGGTACGCAGTCTTGCTTGCATACCATCGACATCTTCAATGCCACGGGCAATATATTGAGCCATTTCAGCTGTGGCACCATAACGACTGTAATACAAAACCAGTATATCGTTCATTTTATGATATCCAGTATTTTTTCAGGTGGTCGACCGATAACAGCCTTGCCATTTTGGATGACAATAGGTCTTTCGATAAGAATCGGGTGTGTGATCATAATGTCTATCAGTTCGGTTCGACTCAGATCCTTATTGTCGAGATCAAGTTCTTTATAGATTGACTCTCCGGTGCGCATCAAATCACGTGGTTGTATACCGAGCATATCCAGAATTTGTTCAATGGTTGCATGATCTGGCGTGTCGTTCAGATACTCAATAACATCAGGCTCTATGCCCTGTTCATTGAGTAATTCCAGGCTCAGGCGGCACTTGCTGCAGCGGGGATTATAATAAATTTTGGTGTTTTTAGCGTCGGTGCTCATTTGCGGGCTCATTTCTGCTGATTATGCAGCTGGGAGTATAGTTTGTATGAATGTTGTGTTAAAGATCTTTGTCGTAAATACCGGGCTAGTAAATAATTTTAGCCTGGAGTAAAGAATCTCTTTATTTGTGAGTTAAATCAAGATTTCTACTTGACACTTATTTAACTAGGGTGTTTACTACTAAGAGGAAAAGGTTCCGTAACTGGTTCTAATAAAAGGATATATTGTTTAAAAAGGATTGTTGTATTTTATGCCGTTTTTGTAGTGCATTTAGGTAGAATGTAACAAAAATGACCACCAAAATTTAACTAAATATAAGATGCGTCTGGAGTTCGAGAGAAATGAAATTTAAAAATAAAATCAAACAGTTAAGCGTTGTTTTGTTGACGGCTAGCATGGCTGTAGGTTGTGCGAGTCAGCAAAAGCAGGAAACTGCACCAACGGCTGAAAAAGGCCCTAGCGCATCCTCTATCGCGATTGCAAATGCCAAGGCTGCGATGAAAAAAGCCAAGGCAGTTGGTTATCTCTGGAGAGATACTGGCAAGTTTATCAAAAAAGCAGAAGCAGCTGCCAAGAAAGGTGACGAGGCCAAGGCAGTGAAACTGGCAAATACGGCACGCTCACAAGCTGAAATGGCTGTAAAACAGTATAATTATGAACAGGGTATTGATCGTGCGATTCCAGCTATTGAAAGCGCTCCTTCTTATGCTGTCGTAAAAGGCGATAGTCTTTGGGGTATAGCAGGTAAGGGTGATGTTTATGGTAATCCTTACCAATGGCCGCTGATATATAAGGCGAACAGTAGCAAAATCAAAGACGCTGATCTTATTTTCCCGGGTCAGGAGTTTGATATTGATACAAGCGCTAGCGATGCAGACATTAGTGCTGCGGTTAATCATGCTAAAACACGTGGTGCCTGGAGTATCGGTGTTGCAGAAGAGTCGGACAAGGCATTTCTTGCACAGTAAGCGTAGTTAATTAACTATCTGAAAGGGCCTCTTCTTGAGGCCCTTTTTTATTTAGTTATCAGTTGATTAGCGTGATGTGTTTGTGCTTAAATGAGTCACAATAAAAAAAGAATTATGGATTTAAGAGTCCTTAAGGACCAGTAGTAATTCTAAAGGATGCGAATGCCTATACAAACATCGCTCTCTTCAGATGGGAGTGTTTTTAATTTTGCGCTGAGTGGCAGTTTTGATGTTAATCATTCACTGCAAATACAGGATCTGATCAATACAGTCCCGGACACTGTTCGTCTGATTCGTATTGATATGAAAAATGTTACTCATCTTGATACCGCCATTTTTTCTACTTTACTATTATTGTATTATGATAAAAATTCTTCAGTAAATATTGAAGTTTTTAACTGTGATAAGACTCTGGTACAACGTCTCACATTGGTTGGTTTGAACCGGTTGATAACCATCAGGATGTCGCCAGAAGCTTCATTGAAATCTGTCGAGTCAGATGGCATGAAGAAGCAGGATAGCGATTCAAAATAGGTGTTTCATGAGCGGATTACAGATCGTTAATAATATGATCCTGGTAATCTTCATCGTGGATATCATCTTCACTTTGTGCAAAATGTTTAATGCTGATACCGGCAAGTTCGACCGAACTCGGGTCACCGGAAATTAACGGGTGCCAGTCAGGAAGATCCTTACCTTCTGCAATTAAACGATAGGCGCAGGTACCCGGTAACCATTTGATTGTTTGTTCGAAGTCGCGTCTCAGTGAAATACAATCAGGCACCCATTCAAAACGATTATTGTATTTCATACATCGGCAGCTATTTATATCCAGTAGCGTGCAAGCGACATTGGTAAAGCATAAGTCGTTGTTTTCAATATTCTCTAATTTGTGCAGGCAGCAACGTGCGCAGCCATCACATAATGACTCCCATTCATCGTCGTTTAGTTGCTTAAGGGTCTTCTGCTTCCAGAAAGGAATGTTTGGCATTGTTTACTCAGGAGGGGCAACGTTGATTTTGCCGATACGGCGTTGCCACTCGCGTGGTGCAGTTTCATGAACAGACTCGCCAGTACTGTCAACAGCTACGGTGACAGGCATATCTTCTATTTCAAACTCATATACGGCTTCCATACCTAATTCTTCAAAGGCAATTACTTTTGAGGAGCGGATGGCTTTAGCTACCAGATAGGCCGCACCGCCGGTAGCAATCAGATATACGGATTGATGTTTACGTATGGATTCAATTGCAGTTGGTCCTCGTTCAGCTTTGCCGATCATGCCAAGTAATCCGGTTTGCGATAGCATCATCTCGGTGAATTTATCCATACGGGTTGCTGTGGTTGGTCCTGCAGGTCCTACTATCTCATCAGCAACCGGGTCTACAGGACCGACGTAATAGATAAAACGATTATGGAAGTCTAGTCCTTCTGGTAAGATTTTTCCCTCATCCAACAGAGAGGCGATTTTTTTATGCGCGACATCACGCCCTGTTAACAGGCGACCATTGAGCAACAGGGTTTCGCCAGGTTTCCAGTCTTTTATTTCATCAGCAGTGATATTGTCAAGGTTTACGCGTCGCGATTGGCTTGGATCCCATTCAATCTGCGGCCAACTGTCGATGTCTGGTGGCTGTAAGTCAGCTGGGCCGCTGCCGTCCAATGTGAAATGCGTATGTCGTGTAGCAGCGCAGTTAGGTATCATGGCGACAGGCTTTGAGGCGGCGTGGGTTGGGAAATCAAGAATTTTGATATCGAGTACGGTAACCAGCCCGCCTAATCCCTGTGCACCAATGCCAAGAGCATTAACTTTTTCGACTAATTCCAGACGCAAGGCTTCAACAGCATTAGAGGCACCTTTGTTGATTAATTCCTGAATATCAATGGGTGCCATCATAGCCTTTTTCGCCAGGAGCATGGCTTTCTCGGCTGTGCCGCCGATACCGATATTAAGTGTGCCTGGTGGGCACCAGCCTGCTCCCAGGGTTGGAACTGTCTCTAATACCCAGTCAACGATTGAGTCACTGGGGTTTAGAACTGTAAATTTAGCCTTGTTTTCAGAGCCACCACCTTTAGCTGCGACAATAACATCAACTTTATTACCAGGGACGACTTCCATATGGACGACAGCAGGTGTGTTGTCACCGGTATTAAGTCGTTTACCAGCAGGATCGCTGACAATAGAGGCACGCAAAACATTTTCAGGTAGCAGATAGGCGCGACGTACAGCCTCATTGACCATCTCATTAACGCTTTGATCCGTTTCCCATTGGATATCCATACCGATTTCAAGAAATACAGTGACAATGCCTGTATCTTGACAGATAGGTCGATGACCCAGTGCGCACATGCGCGAATTAACCAGAATTTGGGCAATCGCGTCCTTGGCAGCGGGTGATTCCTCCAGTTCGTAGGCTTTATTCATGGCCTGAATGAAATCTGCAGGGTGATAATAGGAGATGAACTGCAAGGCATCGGCAATACTGGTAATGAAATCTTCCTGTTTAATGGTGGTCATTATGCTGTTTACCTTGAAACTGTTAACGAAAATCGTTGTCTATACATAAAGTCTGATATGGATCAGGCCTGTACAATTATATTTAAGTGTATACTCTATGAATCCGCTCAAATCAATGTAATTTGGGTTTTTAATGTGGAAATTAAAATGCTTCAAATATTTCGTGTTTTATTGACATTGTTTTTGGTGTTTAGTCTAGGTATTGCATCCTCTGCTTTACCAAGGGATCCAGCCAAATTTTTTTATGAGCAGACATTGGGTGATTTGACAGATGATCTGCAAGATGCCAAAGACAAAGGAAAAAAAGGCGTATTGGTCTTTTTTCATCAAGAAGAATGCCCTTTTTGTCATAGAATGAAAACGACTATCATGAATCAAGTAAAGGTTCAGGAATATTATCAGAAACGGTTTTTGATTCTTGAGATCGATATAGAAAGTGCTGGTGAGATTGTGGCTTTTGATGGTTCAACAACCACGATGAAAAAATATTTTTCAAAAATAGCTAATAATAAAGGCGCTACACCTGTATTTGCATTTTTTGACCTGCAAGGAAAGCTGGTTGTGCGTTATACAGGAGCGACTTCAGGCGCAAAAGAATTTATCTGGTTAGGTGAATATGCTAGTGAGCAGATATACAAGAAGATGACATTCAGTCGTTATAAACGCGTTAAAAGAAAAGAGGAAAGGGCTGCTAGATAAGCCTTATAATCTTAACGACTGATTAGAAAATGATTCAAAAACAGACTGCTTTAAGGGTCTGGACATTGTTTATCGTATTTATTACCCGTTATAATCACTGCAATATAAAGGTTTCTTGAAGGTAATCTATGGGTCAGTCTAATCCATTCTGTTTTTTTAAGTGGATATTGGTGTTTGTATTTTATGTCTCGTCACCCGTGGTATTCGCAGAAGATGCCAGGTCGGGTACGTTACCTGAACCATTGACCTTAGAGTATGCACTTTCATTAAGTCAAAATGACCATCCTGATAACGTGCGTGCAAAAATGCGGCTGGAAGCTGCGGTTGCTGAAAAAAGCTATATTGAAGGTAATGCGGGTTTTCAAACGAAACTGGAAGGGCGTCTGAGATGGGCTGACCCGGCGTCTGATATTAGTTTGCAGCAGCATGATGATCATTTTATTGGCTTGTCAGCCAGTAAGCGGTTATACGATTTTGGTTATAGTCAGGCAAAAATTGCTTCAGCAACAGCGGCTATTGATACCTTTCAATGGCAGGTGCTGGATCAACAGGCGCAACGACGTATTGCCATTATGGGCGCATTTTTTAATGTCATCCTGTCTGATCTTGCCTATGCACGCGATAATGAATTAATGGCTGTAGCCTTTGTACAGTTTGATCGCATAAAAGATCGAAACAAGTTAGGTCAGGTCGTTGATGTTGATTTGTTGAAAGCAGAAAATGATTATCATGTAGCAAGAAGTTTGCGTTATGCCAGTGATGTGAAACGTCGAGCCAGCCGTTCACATCTTGCTAATAATCTTGATTTGCCCGGACAATTACCATCCAACCTGGTTCGTCCGGAATTACTCATGCATAAACGCAAGTTGCCCGAAGTCGAGCAATTACAAAAATATGCGCTTGAAAACAATTACCATATCAGTGCGCTTAGAAAAAAAGTTGAGTCGGCTCGGCAGCAGGTTTTAGCGGCAAGGGCTCTAAAAAAACCTGTTTTTGATCTACAGTTACAGGCAGCAGACTATTCGCGTAAAACAAGAACGACTGACCGACTCAGGGCGGGTATTACTTTCGAGATGCCGCTTTCAACGAGTGGATCGATAGATGCGGAAATTGCCAAACAGCGTTCACTATTGGTTGAGTCTCAGGCAGAATTAAGAAAGCAGGAAATGCTATTACAGCAAAGCGTTTTAGAGTTGTGGCAGCAGATATATATTATCAAGGCACAACGGGATGAGGCTGTCATCTTTTCTGAATACCGGGACCTGGCTCTGGACAAGAGCCGTGCATTATATGAACTCGATATAAAATCCGATCTGGGTGATTCTTTGGCATTATTTTCTTCGGCCCTGTATAAATCAGCAAAAGCCGATTTTGATTTAACGCTGGCATGGGTGCAACTGGATGCGATATTAGGCAAGCCTGTGAAAATTGAAATTAATCAGGCGGATCTGTTAAAAAAGTGAGAAGGTTATGAAAGGATCAAACTATATTATTCTGACAATGTTACTTGGGCTGTCTAGCCTGAATGTCGTCGCAGCAGAAAAAGCAGCTGTGCTGCAATGGTCTGAACGAGTTGAACTATCCACGCCCGTTTCGGGTGTGATTAAGCAGGTTTTTGTTGGCGTTGGCGATAAAGTTACAAAAGGTCAGGGCTTAATAAAGATAGATGACCGTGGTTTTCAATCACATATCAAACAGGCAAAAGCAATTCTGACGCGTGCAAAAGAAACCTTTGATGAAGCGAAACGTGAGCTTGATCGCGCAGCTGAGTTGTTTGATAGAAATGCAATTTCGGTGAGAGATCGACAGTTGGTTAAGATTGAATACACTAAGGCCTTTGCGAGTTTGCAAGAAGCTCAGGCAATATTAACCCAGGCATTATTAGACATGGAATATAGCACAATAACATCACCTATAAGCGGAATTGTCGTTAGTCGATCAGTTGTTAATGGGCAAACTATTAACAATAGTATTCAGGCTAATGTCATGATTGTTGTTGCAGACAATCAAAAAATGATCGCGCGTGCGTTGCTGAGTTCTGAAGAAATGAAAGGGCTAAGAATCGGCACGTCATCCGATGTTAAAGTGCAGGGTGAAATCATATCCGGTACTATTAGTTCGCTTGGTCAGGAAAGTGTTTCAAATGATGGTTCGGCAAAATACCCACTTGAAATTACATTTAAAAATCCGGGTTTTCTACGCCAAGGACAATCTGCTGCAATTATTCTGCCATGATTATATGCAAACGTTGCATCGTTCGAGGCAAGGTTCAAGGTGTGTTTTATCGGGCTACTGCTCAGCAGCAAGCGCTTAAGTCTGGCGTCAGTGGGTATGCAAAAAATATTTTTGATGGTTCCGTGGAAGTAATGGCTTGTGGAGAACCGAATGCAGTTGAAATGTTCTGTGCGTGGTTGTGGCAAGGCCCGGAGTTGGCCGAAGTCAATATCGTGGAATGTGAATCGCTTATTTCAGAGTCGGCGAATGGTTTTTTGACGTTATGATGGTTTGATGTCTTTGCATCTTGTTTATATGATACGAAGTGATTATTTATATGAAGTTCTGATGTAAGCACGGGCACGTTTAACCTTTTCTATGCAATTTGGGTATTTACCAAACTCGGCTTGTGTGCTTGCTGCAACTAACAGGCTGGCGGCCTTGGTCAGTGCAATACTACTTCTGACTCCATGTGCCTTGGCGTAATCCAGTTCCTTGTAGCCGTGTTTTAATCCATTTTCGCATTGACTTGCTAATGAGCTCTCTGGATTGCCTGCACACCCGGTGTTTAATATAACGGCTGTTAACGTAATAATACCCATTCGGTAATTCATTATTGTGACCTTGTTATTTAAAAGCTGTGATTATATATGAATATTCTATATTGCAATGTGTAATAGTTCAAAAGTCAGATAAAAATACGGGAGTCTTTAGCTTGAAAGACAGCTAAAAATCATACCTGAAGCGCATATTTATTGTCTGTACCAATTCCTGCTGAGTGCATTGAAAATTTTGTCGGGATATTTGCGCTTGCCAACGCTACCATTATATCGCGCGAGCGCTTTTCGTTTGTCATTTTTTTCTCGATCAAGGTAGTGGCGAAGGATGGTGCAGCCCATACGAAGGTTGGTACGTATATCGAACAGATTTTCATCCGGCTTGCCAATTTCCTTTAGCCAGAAGGGCATGACCTGCATAAGTCCTCGTGCGCCTACATACGATATTGCATAGCGGTTAAATGCACTTTCTATTTGTATGACAGCAAGTACCAGTTCAGGTGCTACATTAACTCGAGTGGCTTCTTCATGCAGGATAGTCAGTATCTTTATCCGGTCATCCTTGTGTTTAACGTAGCGCTGCATACGTAGTGACATATCTGTCAGCCAGACTTCAGCCGCATATTTATCCTTGAAACTACGATTGTCGTTGATCGCCGCAATGAGTTTTTGGCGTAATGAGTCATCCAGAGCCTGTGGTGATGCCTGTGTTGTTGCGTGGAATACAAAACACAGGCAGGCAATTTGGACAATTTGGGCGAAAATTTTGTTCATCGTTCTAGTCAATATTCTATGTTTGGTTTATTTTTTCCTTCAGGAACTCAAACAGCTTATCGGCAGGGATGAACGAGGCTTTATCGTCTGTGCGTCCCTTGTACTCGAGTTCACCCTTATCCAGCCCTTTTTCGCTAATGACAATGCGGTGTGGAATGCCAATTAATTCCATGTCAGCAAACATGAAACCGGGCCGTGAATTACGGTCATCCAGTAACACTTCGATTCCTGCATTAAGACATTGCTGATAAATGCTTTCTACTGCCTCTCTTACGGCATCGGACTTAAACATGCCAACGGGCACAATAGCAAGCTGGAAAGGTGCCAAAGCAGGGGACCATATAATGCCATTATCATCGTGGTTCTGTTCAATTGCAGAAGCGATAATGCGCGATACGCCAATACCATAACAACCCATAGTCATGACGCTGGCTTTACCATTTTCATTGAGTACGGTTGCTTGCAATGCCTCACTGTATTTTTGACCAAGTTGGAAAATGTGGCCAACCTCAATGCCGCGAGCAATGGATAGATGGCCCTGGCCATCTGGGCTTGGATCGCCTTCGACAACATTGCGTATGTCTGTTGCTTGAGGCAATGGACAGTCACGTTCCCAGTTAACACCTGTCAGGTGATATCCATCTTCGTTGGCACCGCAGACAAAGTCTGACATTGCTGCTGCACTGTTATCAATTATGATTTTAATGTTTAAACCAATCGGACCGATGGAACCTGGATTGCAGCCGGCTATTTTTCGTACCTGTTCTTCATTCGCAAAGGTGATGGGTGTTTTGATGCCTGGGACTTTTTCCAGCTTAATCTCATTGAGTTCATGATCGCCGCGTAATACCAGTGCGATGATGTCATCTTCTGCTCCTTCAACAAGAAGGGTTTTAATGCATTGACTGGATTTTATATTAAGGTGCTGACTAACTTCTTCAATACTGTGTTGGTCTGGTGTGGCTACTTTTTCGAGCGTAGTCGTGGGAGCCAAGCGTTCTGCTTGAGAAATTGCAGGAGCTAGTTCGACGTTGGCCGCATACTGGCTGGTATCGGAGAAAGCTATCGCATCTTCACCTGAATCGGCTAATACATGAAATTCATGCGATGCATTGCCGCCTATACTGCCAGTATCTGCCTCGACGGGACGGAACTTTAAACCCAGACGTGTAAAAATACACTTATAGGCCTCAAACATCGATTCGTAGGTTTGTTGTAGCGAAGCCTGGTCAATATGAAAGGAATAAGCATCTTTCATGAGAAATTCCCTGGAACGCATGATGCCAAATCGCGGCCTGACTTCATCGCGAAATTTCATCTGAATCTGATAGAAATTGATGGGAAGTTGCTTGTAGCTTTTGAGTTCACGTCGCGCCAGATCAGTGATGACTTCTTCATGAGTGGGGCCATAACAAAATTCACGTTGATGTCGATCATGGAAGCGTAAGAGCTCAGGGCCATATTGATCCCAGCGTTTTGATTCTTGCCAGAGTTCAGCGGGTTGAACGGTAGGCATCAGTATTTCCAGTGCACCGGCCTTATCCATTTCCTCACGCACGACGGCTTCGGCTTTGCGTAATATTCGCAGTCCCAGGGGCATCCAGGTATAGATACCAGCAGCCAATTTCCTGATCATGCCACTGCGTAACATGAGTTTATGACTGATGACTTCTGCGTCAGAGGGAATTTCTTTAATAGTTGATAATGGGAAACTTGAAACTCGCATGGGGTTTATTATTTATCCTGTTTGCTGATTGTTATTTCGATTTTATAAAAAACTGGTTTGACCCGCGTATTGTACCTGTGTGAAAGAAAAAAGACCGGTTATTCTTTTTTCGGTAAAGCAGGTACGACGTTGGTATTACTCAGGTACTCCTGCTCAGTGTAAGGCGTACCCTTTGCTGGAGGTGTATTGCTGATTTGCCAGTTTCCACTGCTGTCTTGCCATTTATAGACAATGCTTCTGACTGGAGCCTGACCTGCTGTTTGCATGAGCAATAACCTGAAGTCTTTATCCCAATAGGCAAGCCCTGCAATTGAGGCAGCAATAATAATAAATATCCAGAATAATTTTTTCATTACAGATGTGACCTGATGTCAAAAAGTAGAATTGTTCCATCCCCATAGGTGGCGCTCGGCGTCGGCAAATTCAATGTAAATGCGTGCCGGGTCTATTTTTAGATGTTTGGATATAAATAAGCATAGTGCCTCTGAAAAGGCAGAGGTTTTTTGTTCAGGCAAACCTATGCTTTTTAATTCCAGATAAGCCAGTGGATCGTTATTGCCTGCAAAGGACATACTAAGTGATGAATTTATTTCGGTCATCACATAATTTTCCGGCTTGCCTAATAACCCGGAAACCTCTGCAGAGACAGATTTGCCCAGTTCGGTTTCAACCGTTTTATCCAGGACTATATTGGTGTTGATTTTCAGATATGGCATGCAATTAGTGGCTAGAAACCCTCGCAGACTTTAGCCATATCTTTTTGCAGCTTTTCCATTTTTTTCAGTCGATCTTCATAGGGTATGACAACTGGCTTTCCATCAACCATTTGTGTAACGCGGTTTTTGGTTAAGTATGTCTGCAGGTTTTTTCGCATTTTTATGCAATTTTGTTCGCGTTGTTTTTCTTTTACGGCTTTATTTTTCGCTGCCTGTTCTTTTTCAAGGCGTTCTGTTCGATTCTTCTGGAATTGTTTTTCACGTGCATCAAGTTGCGTACGTGCATCTTGTGTGCCATCAGGTAGTGCGGTTGCAGGATTCAGGGATTGGGTTTTTTCACTTGCAGGTCTTTGGTCTGAATAATGTATCTTGCCTGAGGAGTCTGTCCATTTATAAATACCGGCGCCAGCTGAGAAAACGGGTAGAATTGTCAGCAGTACTGCACTGATTTTAGCAAAACGATTTAACATGTCGATATTGTCCTGTCCATTACATATGATGTATAGATTATGCGGTAAAAATGCTCGATGACAAGGGTAAAATATTGATAATTATGAGGGTTATGTCGTGTTTTGGCTCTATTTAGTCACTAAGACCGGATTTTTAGCTATTTTTCTTGACCTTCTGAGCCAATAACAGTACTTTCTAATGTTTGAAATCATGGTTCGAACTGCCCGTTTTTGCGGGCGTTTTTCATACGCGGGGCAATATTTTATGTCTTGTGGCCAGAATTGGGTTTGATAAGCAGTTTTTTTAAGAATGAAGAGGATGACACACGTGGAAATGACCGGTGCCGAGATGTTTGCCCGTTGCCTTGCTGATGAGGGCGTAGACTACCTGTTTGGCTATCCAGGCGGTGCGGTGCTGCATATCTATGACGCTCTGTATCAGCAGGAAAAGGTTAAGCACATCCTGGTGCGCCATGAGCAGGCTGCAACACATGCAGCAGATGGTTACGCACGTGCGACAGGTAAACCCGGCGTGGTACTGGTAACCTCGGGACCCGGAGCGACCAATGCTGTAACTGGTATTGCTACCGCTTATCTTGACTCGATTCCAATGGTGGTTTTCACAGGACAAGTGCCAACCAGTATGATCGGTAACGATGCTTTCCAGGAAGTTGATTCGGTTGGTATTACACGCCCGTGTGTTAAGCATAATTTCCTGGTCAAGGATCTGAGTGAGTTGACCAGCACCATCAAAAAGGCATTTTATGTGGCCACAACCGGGCGACCTGGCCCTGTGGTTGTGGATATCCCCAAGGATGTTACAGCACAACGGGGTGAATATAACTACCCGACTGAAATGTCTATTCGTTCCTATAACCCGGTTGTTAAAGGGCATATCGGTCAAATCAAACGCGCCATCGAGCTTATGATGAAGGCCAAGCGCCCCATGTTGTACACCGGTGGTGGCGTGGTGATCGATAATGCGAATGAGGAGCTTACTGAGCTGACACGCTTGCTGAACTTCCCGATTACGCAAACACTGATGGGCCTGGGCGCTTATCCTGCAACGGATAAACAATTTGTCGGTATGCTTGGTATGCATGGCACCTATGAAGCTAACATGGGCATGCATAATTGTGACGTATTGATCGCCATTGGCGCGCGTTTTGATGATCGGGTAACAGGTAATATCGATAAATTCTGTCCGAATGCACGTATTATTCATGTGGACATTGACCCTGCTTCTATTTCCAAGAATGTGAAAGTGGACGTACCTATTGTCGGCGGCGTGAAATCGGTGTTGCAGGATATGTTGAGTATATTTAAGTCGGGAGATTACAAAACAGACGCCGATTCAGTTGGTCAGTGGTGGAAGCAGATCGCAGAATGGCAATCAATGGATTGTTTGAAATTCGATTCAACGGGTGATGTGATCAAGCCACAAATGGTCGTGCAAAAATTGTATGAGGTAACCAATGGTGATGCTTATGTGACTTCAGATGTAGGTCAGCATCAAATGTGGGCGGCACAATATTATAAATTTGATCAACCTCGGCGCTGGATCAATTCTGGTGGTCTTGGCACGATGGGTTTTGGTATGCCTGCTGCGATGGGTGTGCAATTGGCCTACCCGGATGCTACGGTTGCTTGTATTACCGGTGAAGGCAGTATCCAGATGAATATTCAGGAGTTGTCTACCCTTAAACAATACGGTTTGCCTATCAAGGTTATTACATTAAATAACGGTATGTTAGGTATGGTTCGTCAGTGGCAGGAGTTCTTTTATCAAAAAAGATATGCAATGTCTTATATGGAGTCGTTACCTGATTTCGTTAAACTGGCCGAAAGTTATGGTCATGCTGGTATTCGTATTGAAAAGCCAGGCGATGTCGAAGGGGCGTTACGTGAAGCCATGAAGGTCAGAGATAGAGTCGTATTTATGGACTTTATTACTGATAGTGAAGAGAACGTTTATCCAATGATTCCTGCCGGTGCAGGCCAAAATGAAATGATCCTGGTGTAACTATGCGTCATATAATATCCATATTAATAGAGAATGAAGCTGGTGCATTATCACGTGTGTCCGGGCTGTTTTCAGCGCGTGGTTATAATATTGAATCGTTGACCGTAGCACCGACGAATGATCCTTCGCTTTCGCGCATGACACTGGTAACCAGAGGTACGGAAGAGATTATTGAGCAAATCACCAAACAGCTGAACAAGCTGATTGATGTTATTAAATTGCAAGATATGACTGAAGGTGTACATATGGAGCGTGAAATGATGTTGGTTAAGGTAAGAGTTGCCAACCATCATGAACGTGAAGATGTAAAGCGTTTTTCCGATATTTTCCGTGGGCGCATTATTGATGTTAGTGAAGAAACTTACACAATTGAGGTCACAGGCTCCACGAGCAAACTTGATGCTTTTATACATAACCTGAACAAGATTCAGGTGTTGGAGCTGGTACGGTCAGGTGTTATTGGCATAGCACGTGGTGAAAAGATTTTAAGTCTATAAACTATTAAGGTATAAAACAGGTAACTCCCATGAATATTTATTACGACAAAGATGCAGATATTTCAATCATCAAGGGAATGAAAGTTTCCATTCTCGGTTACGGATCACAGGGTCATGCCCATGCCATGAATCTGAATGATTCGGGCGTGGACGTTACAGTAGGACTGCGTGATGGTTCTACATCTATTGCCAAGGCCGAAGGCTCGGGTTTGAAGGTAAAAAATGTAGCTGACGCAGTTGCTTGTGCGGATCTGGTCATGGTTCTGACACCGGATGAGTTTCAGTCAGCTTTGTATAAAGATGAGATTGAACCTAATCTGAAAAAAGGCGCCGTACTTGCATTCGCGCATGGTTTTGCAATCCATTACAACCAGATCGTACCGCGTGCCGATATGGACGTTATTATGATTGCGCCAAAGGCCCCGGGTCACACGGTGCGTAATGAATTTGCTAATGGTGGTGGTATACCAGACTTGATTGCCATGCATCAGGATGCTTCAGGTAAGGCAAGAGATATCGCTTTGTCTTATGCATCTGCTATTGGTGGTGGACGTACGGGTATTATTGAAACAACGTTCAAAGATGAAACTGAAACAGATTTGTTTGGTGAGCAGGCAGTATTATGTGGCGGTGCCGTGGAGCTGGTTAAAGCTGGATTTGATACATTAACAGAAGCGGGTTATGCGCCGGAAATGGCCTACTTTGAATGTTTGCATGAGCTGAAACTGATCGTTGACCTGATGTATCAGGGCGGTATCGCAAACATGAACTATTCTATCTCGAATAATGCTGAATACGGTGAGTATGTTACAGGCGAAAAGGTCATCAACGATGAAAGTCGCAAAGCGATGAAAGAAGCGTTGAAGAATATCCAGAACGGTGAATATGCAAAACGATTTATCCTGGAAGGTGCTAGTAATTATCCTGAAATGACAGCGCGTCGTCGTAATAATGCGGCACATCCGATTGAGCAAGTGGGTGAAAAACTGCGTAGTATGATGCCATGGATTACAGCTAACCAACTGGTTGATAAAAGCAAAAACTAAGCAATTAAATCAGAACTGCAGATAAAAACGGGGGCGATGTGAACAAGATTCATGCCCCCGTTTTTTATTAGGATATTAATATGCCGGGTCGATACTATCCCTATATTTCAAGAGAAATCTGGATTTTATTGTCTATATTATTTCTTGCAGGAGTACTGACCTATCATTTTTATAGTCTGTTTTTTACCCTGCCAATCTGGCTTTTGATATCGATTCTGGCTTATTACTACCGCGACCCGGAACGCCTGGTGCCGTCGCAGCCATTGGCAGTGGTATCGCCTGTCGACGCAACGGTGACAGGTATTGATACTGTGCCAAATCCATATATTGAGGGAGAAGCAATTCGAATAGAGTTAAAAATGTCTCATGTAGACATTTTTCGTGTACGTAGTCCAATAGAGGGGAAGGTTATTAACGGCTGGTTTCTGTTACCCGGCGATCCACTACCTTTACAGCAGGGCCCCGTTGGTAGTTTACGGCTTAGCCACTGGATACAAACGGATGAAGGCGATAGTATAGTCATGACCATACGAAAAATAAGTCGACTGTTTCGTCCTCGTTGTGATATTCAAACAGGTGAAAGAATTGGTCAAGGTCAACGATGTGGCATCATAGAGTTTGGTGCAATGGTAGATGTTTATGTTCCTGTTAACTCCAGGCTTGAGATTATCCTGGGTGATAAAGTGAAAAGTGGTAGTAATGTACTGGCACAATTGCAACATAGTGATAAGCAGTAAACGATTACAAATGCGAGAAAACATATGACCGATGAAAACAGTATTAATGAAACTATGGAAGCAGGAGCAGAAAAAAAACCACGAAAGGTTATTTATCTGATTCCTAATCTGTTTACGACAGCAGGTCTGTTTGCCGGGTTCTATGCCATTATTCTGGCTATGCAGGATCAATTTACACATGCTGCCATCTCTGTCATTGTCGCCATGATACTGGATGGTTTGGATGGTCGTGTTGCCCGTATGACCAATACACAAAGTGAGTTTGGAGCTCAGTATGACAGTATCGCTGATATGGTGTCGTTTGGTATTGCTCCTGCACTGATTATGTACCAGTGGTCATTGGAAAATGTGGTCAACCTGGGGCAGCAGTGGGATAAATTCGGATGGTTAGCGGCTTTTTTCTATGCTGCAATGGCGGCTTTGAGACTGGCGCGTTTTAATGTGCAGATTGGTAAACTGGAAAAAAAATATTTCATGGGTCTGGCAAGTCCTTCTTCTGCAACGTTACTGGTTTCTTTCATCTGGGTGTTCGATACGCTTAATTTCAAGGGTGATGAGGTCGGGTTATTAGTCGCTTCATTTGTCTTGATCGTCATCGCGGGAATACTCATGGTTAGCCCTGTTTTGTATAACAGTTTCAAGGATGATAACCGCAAGGAAAAAGTACCGTTTGTTGGCATACTGGTTGTTGTTTTAATTTTTATTCTCGTTACTATCGACCCTCCAAAAGTCTTTTTTGGTGTGTTTCTCCTCTATGCCTTATCTGGCCCTGTACAGGCCTTATTCCGACTGCGACATCGAAAATCAAAATCCTGATCTATTTGAGGGAGAGGCCCCAATGGTCACTCCCGCAATGACCTTCTGCTGGTAGAGGGCTTGGCAAATCAGTTAATAAACGCTATATTTCATATTATGGATGTTTTAAACAGGCAAATTTACATGAATGTGACCACAGCTGAATATACAGTTGTTTCATTGTCTGTGCCTGCCATCCACCTGTCTCTATCACTCCTACTGCCGTAAGGCAGCTAATTGATCCCCTGGCGAGGGCTGCAACGCGTTTCTTAACCTTCTATTCATACCCAAAGCAGACATGCTGGGGTAAAATACGCTTATTACTGGAGTGACCACTATGAGCAACCAAGATAAACTCATTATTTTTGATACGACCTTGCGTGATGGCGAGCAAAGCCCCGGAGCATCCATGACACGGGATGAAAAGGTACGCATTGCCAAGGCACTGGAACGCATGCGCGTGGATGTGATTGAAGCCGGTTTTCCGATCGCTAGCCTCGGGGACTTTGAATCGGTCAACAGCGTGGCAAAAATCATTACCGATAGCACTGTTTGTGGTCTGGCCAGGGCGCTCGACAAAGATATTGATCGAGCTGGAGAGGCTTTAAAGCCGGCTAATTCTTCACGTATTCATACATTTATCGCTACATCACCAATTCATATGGAGATGAAATTACGTATGCAGCCAGATCAGGTTGTTGAGCAAGCTGTCAGGGCAGTTAAACGCGCAAGACAATACACGGATAATGTTGAATTTTCACCTGAAGATGCGGGTCGTTCAGAGGTCGATTTTTTATGTCGAGTGATTGAGGCTGTCATCGATGCCGGTGCGACAACCGTGAACATACCCGACACAGTCGGTTATAATTTACCACACCAGTTTGGTGAACTGATTAAACAGTTAATTGAGAGTGTACCTAACTCAGATAAGGCGGTTTTTTCAGTGCATTGTCATAATGACCTGGGACTGGCGGTATCGAATTCGTTATCGGCCGTGTTGAACGGCGCTCGACAGGTTGAATGTACTATTAATGGTTTGGGTGAGCGTGCCGGTAATGCAGCATTGGAAGAAGTAGTGATGGCCATACGCACGCGACAGGATATGTTTAGTTGTGACACTACACTGGATGCTACTCAAATCGTAACCTGTTCTCGTTTGGTATCGAATATTACCGGTTTTCCTGTACAGCCGAACAAGTCGATAGTTGGTATCAATGCGTTTGCACATGAGTCTGGTATTCATCAGGATGGTGTATTGAAAAGTCGTGAAACTTACGAAATTATGCGCGCTGAAGATGTTGGCTGGTCTGCGAATCGGATGGTCATGGGTAAACACTCAGGTCGAAATGCATTTAAGACACGGTTACATGAGTTAGGTGTGGAGTTTGAATCAGAAGAAGAGCTTAACGATGCTTTTGCCCGTTTTAAAGATCTGGCGGATAAAAAACATGAAATCTTTGATGAAGATTTACAAGCTCTAGTAACAGCAAGCAACATAGAGGCAGAGAATGAACGTTATAAACTCGTATCATTGAAAGTTTGTTCCGAAACAGGTGAAACACCATCTTCTACGATTACACTTAGTATTGATGGTAAGGAATTCAAAAGCGCTGCTACAGGTGGTGGGCCAGTTGATGCCTCGTATAAGGCGATTGAAGAAATTGCCAATAGCAGAGCAGAATTGCAGCTCTATTCAGTTAATAGTATTACCAGTGGAACCGATTCACAGGGTGAGGTAACGGTGAGACTGGAAAAAGTTGGGCATATTGTCAATGGGCAAGGCTCGGATACAGATATCGTGGTGGCTTCGGTTAAGGCGTATATCAATGCCCTGAACAAGATAGCGCAACCTCGTGACAGGGAACACCCTCAATCAGGAGATGTATAAATCGAAAGGCTGATGTATGCAGGAATCAACGCGACAACAATACCTTCAGGCAATGGGCATCCAGATGTGGGAGATGAAGTTCTCACCTGAAGAGGTTAAGGCAGAAACCGATATTGAAACCAATGACGGCGAAATGCTTGTGCCAACTGATGCTGAAAAACTGAAACCAGCTGAAATCTCTGATAATCATTCTGAGTTGGATTGGGGTTCGTTACGATCCAGAGTGGAATCTTGTGAGGATTGTCAGTTACATGAAAGTCGAATCTACCCGGTTTTTGGTGCAGGCAATCAAACGGCAAAGCTTATGTTTATCGGCGAGGCGCCAGGTGCTGATGAAGACAGGCAAGGTGAACCTTTTGTCGGCCAGGCAGGCCATTTGCTAGATGAGATGTTGTTGGCAATTGGTTTTAAGCGGGAGCAGGTCTATATTACCAATATGCTTAAATGCAGGCCGCCAGGTAATCGTGACCCTGAATCTGCTGAACTCAGTTGTTGCGAATCTTTTCTACTTAGGCAGATAGCGTTACTTCAACCTGAACTGATTGTTGCCTTGGGTCGAGTGGCAGCCCAAAATCTACTGAAATGTGATAGTAAGCTGGGTGATTTGAGGGGGCAGTTACAGTCGGTGCCAGGTATTTCACCGCCTATACTGGTCACCTATCATCCCGCATACCTTATCAGGAAGCCATTGCAAAAACGTAAGGCCTGGGATGATCTAAAAACTGCGCTGGCTGTTGTCCAAAAAGGGGATCAAGCATGAGTGCTATTTTGCGATCTGGTCCAATGACGCTTCGACTTATGAAAGATGAAGACATTGCTGACATTATACAAATAGAGAAGGCTGCCTACAGTCATCCGTGGACAACAGGTATATTCCGCGATTGTTTGCGGGTAGGTTATTTTTGTCAGGTACTGGAGCAGGACGGAGTTGTTCATGGTTATGGAGTTATGTCTGAGGCAGTGAGTGAAGCACATATTTTGAATGTTTGTGTTCATCCTGACTCTCAGGGTACTGGGCTGGGCAGAATGCTGATTGATCACATGATAAATTCTGCCAGAAGAATGGCTGCCGATATTATTTTACTTGAAGTCAGGCCATCCAATAAAGTGGCAATAGGGTTATATCATGATATGGGTTTTTGTGAGGTGGGTACGCGTCGAAATTATTATCCAGCCGAAAATGGCCGTGAAGATGCGATGATCCTGGCTTTAAATTTATAAACCTGAATTGTCTAACATACTACTGTAAAATACCCCGAATCTATTTACCAAGAATTACTATTATGTCCATACTGGAATCCATAGAAAAACGTCGTACCTTCGCCATTATTTCACATCCTGATGCGGGTAAAACCACACTAACCGAAAAACTCTTGTTGTTCGGTCGTGCAATTCAACAATCTGGAACGGTTAAAGGTCGTAAATCAGATCGTCATGCAACATCAGACTGGATGGAGATGGAAAAGGAACGTGGTATATCGGTTACTTCGTCGGTGATGCAATTTCCGTTTAATGGCAAGACCATGAACTTGCTCGATACACCGGGACATGAAGATTTCTCAGAAGATACTTATCGAACATTGACCGCAGTTGATTCAGCATTGATGGTTATTGATTGTGCAAAAGGTGTCGAGGACAGAACGATTAAATTAATGGGTGTTTGTCGATTGCGTACAACACCTATTATTACCTTTATCAATAAACTGGATCGCGAAGGACGTGACCCTATTGAATTGCTTGATGAAGTTGAAGATATACTGAAGATCAAATGTGCGCCGATAACCTGGCCAATAGGTATGGGTAAAAATTTCAAAGGTGTTTTTAATCTTAATGAAAATAAGGTGCATCTATATAGCGCTACGCACGGCGGCAAGATACAGGAAGGTGAGATAATTGAAGGTCTCGATAATCCGCGACTGGATGAAGTGCTTGGTCAAGATGCACAGGATTTACGCGATGAAATTGAACTCGTTCAGGGTGCCAGTCATGATTTTGATCAACAGGCCTATCTCGCAGGCGAGTTAACGCCGGTGTTTTTTGGTTCTGCAATCAATAATTTTGGTGTGCAGGAATTACTTGAGGCCTTTGCCGATTACGCACCTGCACCGCAAGCAAGGCAAGCTATAACGCGCGAAGTCACTGCTAATGAGGATAAAATGACGGGTTTTGTGTTCAAGATACAAGCCAATATGGATCCCCAACATCGTGATCGTATTGCCTTTATGCGTATTTGTTCTGGTAGTTTTACCAATGGTATGAAATTGCGGCATGTCAGGCTTGGCAAGGAGGTTAAAATTGGTAATGCACTAACTTTCCTTGCAAGTGAGCGAGGTCAATTAGAACAGGCTTACGCAGGTGATATTATTGGCTTGCATAATCACGGTACTATCCAGATTGGCGATACTTTTACCGAAGGAGAAGACTTGCAGTTTAAAGGCATCCCCAATTTTGCACCTGAACTTTTCAGACGCGTTATTTTAAAAGATCCTTTACGTATGAAAGCCCTGCAAAAAGGGTTGATTGAATTATGTGAGGAAGGAGCCTCTCAGTTATTCAGACCTATCAATAAAAATGACTTAATCATTGGTGCGGTAGGCGTATTGCAATTTGATGTCGTCGCTTTCCGACTGAAGCAGGAATACAATGTTGAATGCTCATTTGAAAATGTTAATGTAGTGACTGCACGCTGGGTAACTTCTACTGATGAGAAAAAACTGGCTGAATTTCGTAATAAAGTGGCAGATAATCTCTCTATCGATAGCGGTGGTAGTCTGGCCTATATTGCTCCCTCAAGGGTTAATCTTGAGTTGACTATGGAAAGGTGGCCTGAAATTGAATTTCATTCAACACGAGAACATGGCATACACGAATAACAGTGATTAGGTGATTTGTAATTCTATCTTTCTGCGCGCTTTTTTAATTATAGAAAAAACAAGTAGTTATATGGGGGCTAAATGCCCCCTTTTTTTTGTTTGATTATTATCGTTAAATTCCCAAAATCAGGCTCAAGTAATCCCGCCGAACTGCCGAAGAATAACTTAAGAATTTGCTGAAATATCTTTCTGATTACAAGTGGTTATTTATCGTAATCTGCCATTTAGTAATCACATTGGGGACACACAGAAAATAGGACTATTTATGACTGATGGGAACATAACTCAAACAATGCCTGACGAGGTAACCGAGAAATGGGTAAAGCCATATATTCCAGCGTTTGTGGCAGCGATATTGGTAATGGGTTATTCGTTGTGGCTGGCTGAGTATAGTCTTACACTGGCCATTTTTGCCGCAACGGCATTATGGGCTTATCCGTCATATAGAAATAAACAAATACAGAAAGAGAAAGCACGAGCGGATATTGAAAAAGATTCCCATGTTGCGGATGAAGCTCAGGTCATTTCACTCGAGATTAATACCCGGTTGCAAAATCAATTTAAACATTTTCAAACCGAACTAGATCAAATCAGAACCATGGTAGTCGATGCGTCTGAAAATTTAATGCAAAGTTTTAATAGTCTTGAAAGTAATACTCGCCGTGAAGAAGAGCTTCTTCGAGGTATGATATTACGCGTCGCGCAATCCACAATGGATGAAGATGGTGGTAACAAGGGTGGCAATGAAGCAGTCGATTTATTACAAAGCATGACGAATAGTCTGAAGGCTGCGAGTGATGGCAGTATGAAAATGGTCGATTCGATGAACAGTATGCGAATGAATATAGCAACGGTTGAAAAGTTATTAGGTGAAATAGAAGGTATTAGTGAGCAGACTAATCTGTTGGCCTTGAATGCAGCCATAGAGGCTGCCCGTGCCGGTGAGGCAGGGCGTGGATTTGCTGTTGTGGCCGATGAAGTTAGAAGTCTTTCGCAAAGAAGTAATCAATTCAGTGAAGAGATACGAGCGCAATATCGTTCCATCCAGGCAAGTATAGGAGAGGCAAGTGGTATTGTTGGTGGCCTGGCATCCAGTGATATTGAACTGAATCTGAATTCAAAAGACAGATTTACAGAAATACTGGGCAGTTATGAAGACATGAATGTTTTTGTTGCAGAGACATTGAATGAAGTGACGGAAATTTCCAGCATAGTGAGTAACGATGTTAATACCGCTATTCGTGCCTTGCAGTTTGAGGATATGGCTAAGCAACTTGTTTTACAGATGGAAAATCGTGTAGATACACTGGGCCAGGCAGTTGGCGAGGTAGCCAGCTTTTTACAGCATTGTTCTATGGGTAAAGCCAGCGGTGGAGATGTTATGTCAGAAAAGCTACAGGAGTTGGAAAGTAATATCTCATCACTTATAACGACGGATGCATTTCAGGGTAATAAAACAGTTGAACAGGACTCGATAGATGAAGGAGGTATTGAGCTTTTCTAGGAAGGTTCAAGAAAAACGATGTCTTCAATATTAGTTGTAGATGATGAACAGCCGGTTTGCGATATGATAAAAGACATGCTGGAACCCGCCGGTTATGATGTGACATCAACCTTGTCAGCAAGTCAGGCAATATCGATATTCAAGGAGTCAGCCCGAGACTTGATTATTACAGATATGGTGATGCCGGAAACGACGGGTATTGATTTGATTATGAAGATCAAGGAAATGGAGCCAAACGTTAAGATATTAGCTATTTCAGGTGGCGGTGGGATTAATGGGCGGTTTGATTATCTGGCTGTTGCTGAATTATTGGGTGCAAAATCCATTCTTAAAAAACCATTCTCGTTGTCTGATCTACGATCCAAGGTAAAGGAAGTTCTGGAGGCTTAGTAGTGTCTTTATTATGCCGCTTAACCAGATATTCTCCTTTGGTATATGCGGCTGATTAATTTATTGATAATAAATATTATGGATTCATCAATTCACTCTGCTGCAAGTTTTGAAAAACAAGTCATATCTTCTCTGGAGAAGATACAGAATGCCAGTCTTACGCCTGGTCTTGTTTCAAGAGAGTTTTATAATAATGTTCTGATTGAGGTGCTTGCTCTTACAGAAAGTAGTTATGGTTTTATAGGGGAGGTCTTTGTTGAGGATCTCGCATTTCCCTATCTTCATGTGCACTCAGTTGAAGATCTTAATTGGAATTTGCAAGCCAGAAATAATTTTCAGGATAAGTTAACTAAGGGTATCAACTTCAGAAAGCCGAATGGCCTTTTTGGAATAGTTAAGTTACAAGGTGTACGATTGATCGAGGTTGTTGATTCTTCTATTCCTGAACTTGAGGGATGGCCGGCTGACTGTCCGAATGTGAAAAATATGGCTGCCTTTCCCATTATGGGAGAGAAAGATATGGTTGGTATGCTGGTTATTGCCAATTGTCCTCATGCTTATAAGGAAGACCTGGAAAATAAAATAAAAGTAATTATACAGATGGTTGCGCGTCATATTGAACATGGCAGGCATCAAGAGCAGCAACGTTTTCTAACCAAGAGCGACGAGTATTATCATAACCTTATAGATAATATGCCAGGTGCGGTTTGTAGGATGTTATTGGATGATGACTTACAGATACTGGATGCAAGTCATCAGATAGAAAGTATTACCGGGTATCGGAAAGACGAGTATCTGACCGGTAATCGTATTACATATAGTTCAAAAATAGATGAAAAGCACAGATCTAGAGTCCTTACGACTATTAGAGACTCGGTCGAGAAGGGTTGCGCATATGATCTTGAGTACCCAATAACCGATAAATCGGGAGAGACTCACTGGGTGCTTGATAAAGGTTATGGTCTATATCATGCTGATGGTGAGTTATGTTACATATCCAATTATCTGATTGATATCACGAACCAGAAAAATTTGCTGGCGCAGGAAAATGCTATTAATGAACGTTTGTTACAAGCACAACAGATGCAAACGATTGGGCAAATGGCTGGTGGTGTGGCACATGATCTAAATAATATGCTGGCGAGCATGATGGGTTATTCCGAGTTATGCCTGGAAATGATCGAGGATAATGAATTTGACAAGATTGCTAATTACCAAAAGCAGATTTTATTGGCAGGGAATCGTGCACGTGACGTAGTTTCGAGCATGGAAACATTTAGTCGTGGAAGTGACTCAGATGCTCAAACCCAGTCATTGTCTATCAGTAACATATTTGAGGATTTGCAGAAGGTATTGTATGTTACGTTACCAAAAACGGTGACTTTGAAGTTTTCGGATGCGAGTGAAATGCCGGCAATTGAATTTGATCCAGTCGGTATTCAGCAGATAATTGTCAGTTTGTGTATAAATGCGAGTACTGCCATGGATGGACGTGGGCTTATTTCATTCACAGCCGAGGAAAAGGTGCTTGAAGGCATTGAGTGCGCCTCCTGTCATGAGATGTTTTCTGGTCGATATGTAGAGATTTGTATTGAAGATGATGGCTCCGGTATACCTGAGAATGTCATTTCGCGCATATTTGATCCGTTTTTTACTACCGGACAAATGGGTAATGGTGCTGGTATGGGCTTGCCTGTTGTACATGGTATGATCCATAACTATAAAGGGCATATCTCAGTAAATTCTGAAGAGGGTGGGGGGAGTGTATTCAGGCTGTATTTTCCTGTCGCCGGATTGCAGGATGCGGTCGCCTGGTAAAATTTCTGCTTTTCGATCCTTTTTGCTGTTTTCAATTGGTGTTATTCTTGTTAATCTAAAGCTGTTATTTAATAATAATTACAATGTCTTAATAAGGATGTTATTGCTTAAAATAACATAGCCATTTATGTTGAATTCATTAATACAATTGTTGTTGAAATTACTCTTTCGCGTTGAAGTTCGAGGGTTATCGAATTTTTATGCAGCGGGGAATAAAGTTTTAATACTAGCCAATCATGTATCACTCCTGGATTCATTAATCATTAAATTATTTTTACCTGAATCAGTTGCCTATGCAATTGATGAAAAAGCAGCAAACAAATGGTGGGCAAAGCCATTTGTTAATATGCTGCAATATTGTGTGATTGATACACGTAACCCCCTATCGTTAAAAAAACTGATCGATTTTCTCAATCAGGATAATAAAATTCTGATGTTCCCGGAAGCCAGGATAAGCAATACGAATTCATTAATGAAGGTGTATCAGTCAACTGGGTTAGTATTAGAGAAATCTGATGCAATGATTTTACCCGTTTATATCGATGGCTCTCAATATAGTTTGTTTTCCAACCTTAAGGGGATGGTGCGTCGAAGATTGTTTCCCCGAATTACATTAAATATATTGGCGCCTCGAAAAATGGAATTGCCTGCCGGATTAAAAGGGCAGGATAAACGTGATGCTACGGTAGAGTATCTGACAGCGTTGCTGAGAGAAATGAAATTTCAATCATTTGATGCTAATTTAACGTTGTTTCAATCATTATTGAAATCAAAAAAACAGTTTGGTCGGCGACATAAAATTATTGAGGATCATAAGCGACTACCGTTGAGTTATGGGCAGATAATTATGCGCTCTATTCTGCTGGGGCGTTACCTGAAAAAAGAAACGCAATCAGATATTCCTGTGGGTGTATTTTTACCTACCAGTGTCATAGCGACAGTTATTATTTATGCCTTGCACGTTGTTGGTCGCTATCCCGCGATGCTCAACTATGGCGCGGGAAAAAAAGCATTGTTGAGCTGCCTGCATAGTGCCGATATTAAAACTGTTTATACTTCACATGCCTTTGTCGAAGAAGGCGGGCTTGAAGAACTTGTTAATGAAATAAGCAAGGTGGCAGATATTCGATATGTTGAAGATATCGCTGGTCAGTTAAGCTCGTTAGATAAATTGATAAGTTATGCATTGTCCTGGTTTCCAGCTATCTATTATCACAGGCAGGTAAAAAAGCCGAATGCAGATAATACTGCAGTTATTATATTTACATCAGGGTCGGAAGGATTACCCAAAGGTGTTGTATTAAGCCATAGAAATTTATTGGCAAATACAATACAGGTATCGTGTATTCTCGACTTTAGTTTTAAAGACGTATTATTGAATTTTTTACCAATGTTTCACTCGTTTGGTTTGACGGCAGGCACCTTGCTGCCAATGATTTTAGGTATCCGTTTTTTTCAATATCCTTCGCCATTACATTACAAGGTTATTCCGGAGCTGGCTTATGAGATTGATGCCAGCATTATATTCGCGACCAATACATTTCTTGCCGGTTATGCTCAGCAAGCTCATCGTTATGACTTTCATAATATAAGGTTAGCCTTTGCTGGAGCAGAGCCATTGACTGAACAAGTCGAAAAATTGTGGCTGGAAAAATTTGGAATTCGTATATTGCAAGGTTACGGTGTTACCGAGGCTTCCCCGGTTATTGCTGCTAATACATTATTAACGTACAAAAAAGGTACCGTTGGTCGTTTCTTGCCTGGTATGGAGTACCGGTTGGTTGATGTAAGTGGTATCGACTGCGGTAAACGCTTACAAGTAAAGGGGCCGAATATCATGAAGGGTTATTTGTTGGCAAATAACCCTGGGCATCTCGTTCCACCCAGTACAGAAGAACATGGTGAAGGCTGGTACGATACCGGCGATATCGTGAGTGTGGATGATCAGGGTTATATGACTATCTGTGGTCGCGCAAAACGTTTCGCTAAAATTGCAGGTGAGATGGTTTCACTAGCAGTAACGGAAAATATGGTAGCAAATGCCTGGGCGGGTTACTTACATGCTGTCATTGCTCGTCCAGACGAACGTAAAGGCGAGCAGCTTGTTTTGTTCACTGAATATGCAGATGCTAAAAAGAAAGCGCTACAAAAACAGGCTAAGTTAGAGGGGTTGAATGAGTTATATGTGCCCAAGGAAATTCAAATAGTTGATCATATGCCCATTTTAGCCAGCGGCAAAGTGGATTATGTCGCGTTGAAGGATTTGCTGGACTCATCAAGTGCATGAAAGCCTGAATCGTAAGCGGGTTTTTTCCTGGGCATTGTATGATTGGGCCAACTCTGCCTATGCAACAGTCGTTATGGCTGGTTTTTTCCCGCTTTTTTTTAAACAATATTGGGCGACATCACTTACCTCACAAGAAAGTACCTATCAGTTAGGTCTTGCAAATTCTATTGCGAGTCTGATTATTGTGCTCATTGCACCTGTTGTAGGCTCTATCGCGGATCAGGCGGGATACAGAAAGCGGTTTTTGTTATTTTTCACCTATTTGGGTTTACTTGCGTGCGCAGCATTGTTTGTTGTTGCCCAGGGTAACTGGCAACTGGCAATCCTGTTTTACATTGTAGCAACGATAGGGTTCTCTGGTGGAGTCTGTTTTTCAGATTCTCTGTTATTGAACGTCGCGAATAAAAATAAACTGGATATGGTTTCGGCGCTGGGTTACGCGCTGGGATATATAGGTGGCGGTTTGATATTTGCTTTTTGTGTTTGGCTGGCAGAATCGCCCGAGGTGTTTGGATTAAAAGATTCGACTGCAGCGGTAAGGTTGTCATTTTTATTAGTAGCCGTCTGGTGGGCTGTTTTCTCAGTGCCCGTTTTTTTATATGTCAAAGAACTTGCGCCCATTTCAACCAAACACAGTGGCTTATCGTCTATGGTGGCGGGTATCTCTCAGCTTCTTGAAACGTTCAAAAACATCAGTCGTTATAAAAAGGTAACTACGTTTTTGTTGGCTTACTGGTTGTATATCGATGGTGTCGACACTATTGTTCGCATGGCAGTTGATTACGGTCTGGCATTGAATCTGGATAGTAAAGATTTGATTCTTGCATTGCTGCTGACGCAGTTTATAGGATTTCCTGCTGCAATTGTGTTTGGACGTATCGGTGAACGTATTGGCCCAAAGGCGGGTATTCAAATTGCACTAGGGGTATATATTTTTGTTGTGTTCTGGGCCTATCAATTGGAGAATAGCTGGGAATTTTATATGCTTGCGGTGATGATTGGTTTGGTTCAAGGGGGTATACAATCTCTTAGTCGATCACTTTATGCGCGACTTATACCTGTAGAGCAATGCGCTGAATTTTTTGGTTTTTATAATATGTTAGGCAAGTTTGCGGCTGTTATTGGCCCTGTCATGATTGGTTGGGTGACTGTTTTGACAGGCAGTCATCGCAGCGCTATGTTATCTATTCTTTTATTATTTATTGCGGGGTGGATATTGTTACGTCGCGTTGATATTGAATCGACACCAGAAAGTAAGGAAGTTTTATGAAACGCAGGGCATTTCTTTTATCGGCTGGTGGGTTAGGGCTTGCAGGGTTGTCATGGCGATATTGGCCGGAAGATGGCTGGGTCAATGAATGTAAAACAGGTATGCCGAAGGATCTGAAGCAACATCCGTTAATTGTAAAGGCGATAGAAGGGCTCGACTTTACCCAGATTTGGGACAATCATGTACACCTGGTTGGTCTTGAAGGTCAAGGTCAGGATGTTTGGGTTAATCCTGAGATGGAAACATGGCATCACCCTCTTAAATATATACAACTGAAATTTTATCTTGATGGTTCATGTGTCAAGATGAATGGCTCAAGCAATACTGCGTATGTAAACCGTTTGAACGAATTAGTTAATGAACTGCCTGCAGGCATGAAAACTATGTTGCTGGCATTTGATTATTATCATGAGGAAGGTGGGAGTATCAGTAAGGAAAAATCGACAATTTATACGTCGAATGAATATGTAACACAGGTCGTGGCTAATAATCCTGAACGTTTTGAGTGGGTAGCATCCATTCACCCTTATCGAAAAGACAGTGTGTCGCGCCTGGAGCAGGCAGCAAGGCAAGGGGCACGTGCTATTAAATGGTTGCCTGAAGCCATGGGTATTGATCCTGCATCAAAACAATGTATCCCGTTTTATGATGCGATGCAGCGTCTTGGTATTCCTTTGTTATCACATGCCGGTCATGAAACAGCCGTTGGTACAGAGGGTGGGCGCGAGTTGAGTAATCCCTTGTTGCTCAGGCATCCCATGGATCACGGTGTAAAGGTTATTATGGCGCATTGTGCTTCGCTGGGTAAGGCGGTCGATATCGATAAGGGTTCAAAGGCAGCAGAGCGATCCTGCTTTGATTTATTTGAACGTATGATGGGCGAGCCTGCCTATGAAAAATTACTGTTTGGTGATGTGTCAGCGATCCTGCAGTTAAACAGATTAAGTGGTCCGGTAAAGAAATTGTTGTTGAAAACAGAATGGTATACCCGGCTTATTAATGGTTCTGACTATCCGCTTCCAGGTATTTATCCACTATTCCCACTGAAACAGATCGAACGACTCGGCTTGATTGATAATAATCAGACTGAAGTACTAAGACAGGTTCGACACTATAATCCTGTCTGGTTTGATTTTCTATTAAAGCGAATGATTCGTTGGAAAGGACAGTCTTTTGATAACTCTGTGTTTGAGACAAAGCGGCATTTCTTACAAAGATAACAGGTTGTGGTTTATGTTGTTCTTTCTAATATCGTGTAATAGCCTGAAACGAGCGTTCAGATCTGTATGGGAGCGTGGTTGGGAATGACTATGTGTGCAACTGGTCGACGCGGTAGCCGTATTCACGCTATTTTTATTGACATCAAATACAAACGGCCCGGATAGGGCCGTTTAGTATTCAGGTACTATATTATTATCTACACAAGGATCTATATGGATTAGACTGCGTGCTTGGACTGCCACACTTCTTTAAAGTAAGCTTCGAGCCATTACCTTTCAACCCATCAATAGTTTGGGTTACTATCATTTCGCCAGATCGAGAATCCATTTTATTTACTACCCAGGTTACATCCCAGTATGCCGTTTTCTTTTTATCCCATAGTCTGGTGTGTATCTTTTTCTTGTCAGGACTAGCACGCCAGCCAACCGGTTGTACCGCAGTCTTTTTATAACTGCCACGAGTCATGGTGAAGGCAATCATTGAGGCATTAAAGCTACCCCTTTTGTTCTGAAGAGTATAGAGAGATGCCCTGTTCTCCTTGCCGCGTTTAAATAATGTGGCCCAACGTCCTGAATAGCTGTCGTTATTTTTATTTAATGTATTATGTTGAGGCGCATTCTTGCCATATAGTTTTTCTTGTAACATTTCATTATGCTGCCGTTTTTCTTCTTCTCGTTTTGCATGAATTTTTGCCAGCGTTTGACAGCCACTTAATAAAATGCTCAACATGGTAACTAAAATTATCCCTTTCATCGTTCTACCCCTTGTAGACTATTTATTTAGATATTTTTGTGCGTAATTCTTATATCACAAAAATCTCAAATTATATGTGCGCGCGTCACAATAATTTTAAGTTTAATTTATGTTATGGTGATGGTGATGGTGATGTATATTTTAAGTATCAAATGATTTTTTTGGCCGAATTGAGACATATAGATCATATGCTTGAATGAGTACTTTCGACTCCCAGGAGACCTTAGGCATGTTTCATATTATGGCTAGATTTATCATGAGCTGCCAATTAGATAAATCTAATATAATTTAGGAATAGACCCAAAGGGGGCATTA
>Ga0316206_1000563_pt1 | contig 46428 bp, 45 predicted proteins | sample 6monthpyrite_MG_FD_204942 | JGI IMG/M metagenome (GOLD analysis project Ga0316206, IMG submission 204942) | Microbial mat bacterial communities from mineral coupon in-situ incubated in ocean water Damariscotta River, Maine, United States -... | ecosystem: Environmental > Aquatic > Marine >...
ACGAAGAAAAAATCTAACTGATTCCCCTAAAAGATATCGAGACCGAATGTGCTAAACGCACATTCGCAGCTCGGTTAACGACCCGCAGGGATGCGGGGCTAGCAGGTGCATTAGATATGATGACTATATGGGAAAACTATTTAACCTTCATACCCGGTTGAGCGCCGTCATCAGGATTAAGAATCCACAAATCCTTACCCCCCGGTCCAGCAGCTAGTACCATCCCTTCAGACATGCCAAAGCGCATTTTACGGGGCTTTAAATTAGCCACCATAACCGTGAGTTTGCCTTCCAGCTCTTCAGGTGTGTAAGCGGATTTGATGCCTGCAAATACATTTCGAGTTTCATCGCCAATATCTAAAGTGAGTTGTAACAGTTTATCGGCTTTTTCTACGTGTTCGGCTTTTACGATTCGCGCGATGCGTAAATCGATTTTCGCAAAGTCATCAAATTCGATTTCATCGGCAACAGGTTCGTTGATCATCGTGGTTGCTTCATTTGCAGGTGCTTTTGGAGCTGCGACTTTTATATCGTCTTTTGAGGCATTAATGATGTTATCAATAGCGTCTTTTTCAACGCGCTGCATTAACGGCTTAAATTTATTTATGCTGTGATTTAAAAGTGGCTTATCTAAATCAGCCCAGCTTAATTCGCCACAGTTTAAAAAGTCTTCAGCTTGAGCAACCACTTCAGGCAGCATGGGCTTTAAATAAATACACAGTATGCGGAACATATTAATGCCCTGTGTGCAAATTTCGTGAACGGCCTGCGCCTGACCTTCTTGTTTGTTTTTCGCCCAGGGTTCTTCTTCGGCAATGTATTCATTAGCCTTATCCGCCAGCGCCATAATTTCACGTGTAGCCTGGCTGTATTTTCTATCTTCAAAATGTTGTGCAATTGAATCGCTCACATCAATCATTTGCTGGTGCAATTCAGGCGCGGGTAAAGTGCCTGCTAACATGCCATCGTTATTCTTTTTAATAAAACTGGCAACCCGTGATGCAATGTTCACAAACTTGCCCACTAAATCGGTATTAACCCGTTGTTGAAAATCTTCTAAATTTAAATCAATGTCATCAATGCCAGATGATAATTTGGCAGCATAGTAATAACGTAAATATTCAGGTTTTAAATTATTTAAATAGGTGCGCGCTTTAATAAAGGTGCCGCGAGATTTAGACATTTTTGCGCCATCAACGGTCAAAAAACCATGGCAAAAAACGTTTGTTGGGGTGCGATAACCTGAACCTTGCAGAACGGCAGGCCAGAATAAAGTGTGGAAGTAAGCAATGTCTTTACCGATAAAATGGTAAAGCTCGGTTTTAGAATCAGCGCCCCAGAAGTCATCAAAATTTAATTCGGTTTTTCCACATAAATTTTTAAAACTGGCCATATAACCAATCGGTGCATCTAACCAGACATAGAAAAACTTGTCCTTAGCGTCAGGAATTTCAAAACCCCAGTAAGGTGCGTCGCGGGTAATGTCCCAGTCTTTTAAACCAGACTCAAACCATTCTTTTAACTTGTTAGCAATTTCAGATTGAACATGGCCGGCGGTAGTCCATTCTTTGAGCATGCTTTCAAAATCACCGAGCTTAAAGAAAAAATGTTCAGTGTCTTTTTTAATGGGTGTAGCACCGGAGACAACCGAGTAAGGTTTTTTTAAATCGGTGGTGTCATAAGTCGCGCCACAAACCTCGCAGTTATCGCCATACTGATCTTGTGCACCACATTTTGGGCAGGTGCCTTTAATGAAGCGATCGGGTAAAAACATCTTGGCTTCAGGGTCGTAAGCTTGCGAAATAGTGCGGGTAGTAATATGCCCATCATCACGTAGAGTGCGATAAATATCCTGGGACAGTTCTTTGTTTTCAGCCGAATGCGTGCTGTGATAGTTATCAAATCCGATTAAAAAATCGTTGAAATCAGCCTGATGATCTTTGCTCACATCGGCAATCAATTGCTCTGGCGTGATGCCATCCTGGCGGGCTCGTAGCATAATTGGGGTGCCGTGGGCGTCATCTGCGCAGACGTAATAGCATTCATGGCCGCGCATTTTCTGAAAGCGTGCCCAGATATCGGTTTGAATATATTCAACTAAGTGCCCCAGATGTATTGGGCCATTAGCATAGGGCAGGGCGCTGGTGATGAGAATTTTACGTTGTGTGGTCATGGGGGCTCGTTGGGTGTTCGGTTTTGGGTTAAATCTTATGTATTAATTCGTAGGCGCGTAAAATAGCATTTTTAGCGGTTTTTTTCATATATAATTATTCGCCTAAAAAATTAAGTGAGTTTTTGATGAGCGCCTCAGCATACCCCCCTAAAAATGGATCTGTGCCTTTTAATATTTCAGTGCACGATCCCAGTCCACAACTGCGCGAGTTGCACCTGAGCTTTACGCCTGAATTTCAGCAAATGAGCGTGGAGCAACGCCTGGAAGCATTACGGGCATATATTGAAACGATGCTGACGCAAGCCAGAGCCACCGAAGATGAAGGCGCACAACGAGGCGTGATGATGGTTATCGACTTAACAGAGCAGTTGTTGCCACATATTCAGTCAGATGCACTGCCCCTCAAGGAAACCCTGATTGTGGAAATGGGTGAGGGAGCAGAAGGCTCTTCTTTAGATGAATTACTGAGTTAAAACTATGAGTGTAATTGATAAGTTAGCGGGTTTAGTAGAAAAACTCTATGCGGAAACGCAGGGCTACCAGGATAATCCCTCAGATGCGCAGCTATGGTACAACCGTGGTTATGCGAATGGTGTGGTGGCCTATTTTCGTAACAAGGGTTTTGTCGAAAATTTAAATCATTTGAGTTTAGATGCGGATGAACTTTATAAAAATGATCATGTAATGGAATGGTTTAAAGCTTACCATCATGGTTTTGAAATGGGTGAGCGCGAGTCGGGAGAAGTGCTCGGTAAGTAGTATCTCATAGTCATCATTAGCTAGTTTGACTGATTGGAGTTTCGTTTTAATGTTTTGGTGCAAAACACTTAAACGAAATGTCTGACTAAAGCGAACGCATGTTGTGTTTAGGCTTCAAGTGTTAAAAAGTATCCGCCAAATTTACGCATATTCAAAACACCATTATCCAGTATTAAATACTGCCCCTTAATGCCATTCAATACACCTTGTACTTCAGGTGTTTTATCAAAATTAAATGATTTTACTTTTTCGGGGTATTTTATTACTGGAAAATTAATCTCGATAATGGGTTCATTAGTTAAAAATTCAATGGCATCGTTGTCTAAGTTTTTAGTTAAATCTTGTAGCGCCATTTCACTTAATGTATAAAGTTCATCTCGCCGAGCTTGCATGTCCACTTTGTCGGCTTCGCCTTTGAGCATTTTTTGCCAACTGGTTTTATCTGCAACATGGTTTTTAAAAATAACTTCGACCAGGCCGGAAGTTAATCGATCTTTTACTTTGAAAATGGGTAATGCCTGTGTCGCCCCCTGATCCATCCAACGAGTAGGAATTTGCGTGCCACGGGTGATGCCCACTTTCAGGCCGGATGAATTGGCTAGATATACATAATGATCTTGAAAGCAAAATTGTTCACCCCATTGTGGCTCACGACAAGTCCCCTCGGCGTAGTGACATTTTTCAGGTTTCATGATGCACATGTCGCATTGCGCTAACGACTGAAAGCAGGGAAAGCAAAAGCCCTGGCTGAAACTTTTTTTGGTTTTTCGTCCGCAGCCAACACAGTTGATTTCTCCAGCGTAGCTAAACTTGATTTCGGAGCCGATTAGGGCATTCATGTCCACCCGCTCATCACCGATGGGCAAGCGATATTGTACGGTGTCATTAAGCTGAGTTTGCATTTTTTGAATATTGCCGGAATATTTCATACTGAGTTTATATGCCTTGTTGATGTGTCATGTAATTGTATTGTGTATTTGATGAGCGGATTTTAGCATAGGCTTTGGGGGTTTAAATATGTAAAATACAACGATTGATAAATCAGATGATTATGACAGATATTATCAATGCAGGCTTATAACAAAGGTGACAGTATGACGGACGAAGACAACGAAAAAATATATCCACTCGCGAACTGGGACTTTGGTCCAATTGAAGAGCATAAACTGGTGGTGTTTAGGCCCCACTATATTTCAGCACCAGGGCAAAGTGTAGAGTCTGCACAAATGAGTCGCTACTACGCGTTTACGCTAGAGCAGGCTAAAGAGTTAAAGCTGGCACTGGAGAGCGCAATAAATGTGTTAGAACGTGTTAATCAATAATATGATTTTGTATATGAGATAAAGGGTAATCTAAAAATCAGATAAATTTTGAATGCTCAATAAACTGCCATTTAATGTTAAGCGCTAGCGGTATTTTTCGAACCTGTTTTACATTCAGTTTAATTGTCCGAGCGTGTATTTCATTCGGTGTTTCAATGATGCTAGCCTCGCATTGCAACTGCCATAAATCGCCATTGTCGTAGTTTATAAATAACAAGCCGGCATAGGGATGAGAATGTAAGTTTCCCAGCGTCATGTATAAATTGTTGCCTGAAAAATCATCAAATAATAGTGTGTTATCCGCGCCGGTTTTTACGAACCCGGGTTTACCGCCACGGTGTGAAATGTCGGCGCCACGTTTTGTCGGGCCGGGTTGATAACTGGCAATAAAAAAAGTATCACTTTTTTTAATTAAGTCTTTGCAGTCCGTATTCAAGTGATCGAACTCTTCAACGGGCAGCGTTGTATTTTCAGTGTCAATATATGAGACGTTTCTTGCTTGAATATATTTAGGGCAATTTCCTAATGCTTGATGTATTTTTAAGCGGATGCCTGACGAATCCATATTGATTATTTCGCCAGAGGCCCTGTTTCTGCGGCGAGTTTGATGCTCTAATCCCAGCAAGCCAATGTTTTTATTTTGAGTGATGTTTCTATCTAATTTATCACCATGAATAATTTGGGTTTTAATGTGTAAATGTGTTGCATCATAAGCATCAATGAACCCCGGCTTACCTGTTACAATGGATGCCCAGGGCTTTTCAAATTCATCAACAGAGGCGATATAAAGCGTATATAACAAAGGGTAAAACGATTTATGTTGTTCAGGTAAATAATCAACAATCATCTTCCTGGATAATTTATCGGCGATGCTATCGACGGCTGAAAGTTTTTGTAAATATAATTCGCCGAGATGAAAAACAGGATGTTCACTCATTGGGGTTCCCCTAACATGCGCTATAACTAAGGTGTAGAAACAGCGTTATAGCGCATAGATTTAGCCGGCTAACCCAACAGGGGTTGTGGGCATAGCAACAAAATCATTTAATGCTTCTATTCGTGTTAACCACTGGGTGATGTTTTTATATTTCTCTAGAGAAACATCGCCTTCGGGAGCGTGTGCAATATAGGTGTAGGCCGCTATATCAGCAATACTTATCTGGTTTGTTGCAAGCCATTTTCGGGAATCTAAATGAGTATTCATTATGCTGAGTAACGTATGGCTTTGTTCGATTGCATTCTTGTGATCCAGATCAGCATTAAACACATTCACTAAACGTGCGGCCGCGGGACCGGCTGCAATTTCTTTGGTGGAAATAGCAAGCCACTGCTGGATCAGAGCAACGGATTGTGCATCTTGAGGATACCATTGCGGTGCATATTTTGTTGCCAGATAACAAAGAATGGCAACCGAGTCACGCACGATAAAACCATTGTCATCAAGTACCGGCACCTGATGAAAAGGGTTGAGTGACAAAAATGAATCACCTAAGTGCTCCGCTTCATTCAGTTTTACATGTGCGGTTTCGTAGTTAATATTTAGCAAAGACAGCATTAAGCGTACACGGTGTGCATGGCCAGATAATGGAAAATCGTATAGTTTAATCATGGGTTCTCTCCAGAGAGTTGTTTTTAGGTGAGCGAGATTTGAGAATAAAAAATTGGATGAGCTTTTGATGGCTGAGAGCAATCAACACTAAAATCACCGCACCACTTAGTCCGGGAAATAATTGAAAGTCAGCGCTTTGTTGAGCCAGTAAAATAACAATTGGGTTAGCACCAGCAGGTGGGTGCACAATATTAAGTGCACCCATTAAACTAATCGCTAGCCCAACTGACAGGGCAACCGCAACGTTCATCATAAGTGACGAAATTTTTCCAAAGAATTTCACCGGAAAATGCGCCATAAAAAATACCATCAGTAAGCCGACAGTCGATGAAAGTAAGTGACCACCGATGACACTTTTAGTTTGAGATAATGGGCTGTTGGGAAGTAGAAAAAGCAAAACACAACTTGCCCCAAACGGGGCCATTAACAGGGGGTGCTGCAAGCTGTTTCCCAGGTGTAGCAGGACAAATATACTCATAGAAGCGCCGGTGCCGGCGAAACATATTGTGCAGTTTTTACTTAACTGCCCATCAATAATACAGTACATAAAGCCTCCTTTAATGTAGACAGACCTGTCTTGCTTTGATGGATATTAATTAGACAGATCTGTATAGTCAACACTTAATTGATACAAATTTTAATTCACTTATGAAATTTGAGTTAAAACAGGCAGTTACCATGATTTGCGATTAGAGGGGGGTAGTGTTTTAAATTTATGAATTGCTCTATTTATATACAGAATGGTATATTAGTGAAATTGTAAAACTTTATAGTTAGAGTCATTATGGCTTCGGCAAAACGCGATCATCTCGTCACCACCGCACTGAATTTATTCACTAGAAATGGATATCGGGCAACCGGCATAGACAGCATCCTGGTCGAGTCGGGGGTTGCTAAAATGACCCTGTATAATCACTTTAAATCAAAAGATGAATTAATTATTGCGGTGCTCAACAAGCGCGATGATGAGTTTTTGGTGTGGTTACGTGAAGCGATAGACCGGTATTCACCTGTTCAGTTGGGGGATGCTCGGTTGCATAACCTGCTAGCTTTATTTGATGCACTGGATGAGTGGATTAATAGTGACAGTTTCTACGGCTGTAATTTCATTAATGCCAGCATTGAATTTAAGCGTGTAGATGATCCCATTCATGTCGCCGCGGCGGCACATAAAAAATTAATGCTACAGATAATACAGGAATTACTGGCACCGTTGGAACTAAGCAATACACTGCAGGTTGCCAGGCAAGTACATATGTTAATTGAAGGTGCCATTGTTATGGCGGTGACCATTAACGAAAAACACGCTGCGTTAATTGCAAAAGAAACCGCGCTGCAGGTTTTACAAAAATACCTTTGAATTAAATTATGAATAAGGTACATGCAAGTGGTTATCGGTTGTCTGCTAGTTTACTAACCGAAGATAAATTAGCGTATAATGCGGCCAAATTATCTAGAAGAAAAATTATGACTGAAAAAGTATTTGCAGGCTGTGTATTTGACCCTAAACAGGCCGAAAAGATGATTGGTAAAAGCGTGCTGGTGAGTCTTACCTGCATGAATGATTTTGGCGATTTAGACGCCTTCGAGCAATTTGTCGGGCCAATTTTACGTATTGATAATAAAGACGGACTGGTCGTGAAACGCGAAGATACTGGGGAAGAGTTTAGTATACCGCCGGATTTGGATCACTATCTACCGGCTAAACCGGGCGACTATAAATTGGCTGAATCGGAAACCATTGTGACCAACCCAGACTTTCTGGTTGAGTGGGACATATATCCGCCAGACCCGTCTTGATTGCAGGCGTGGGTTTTACTTAATAATAGAGTGAATGATTTGCCCTAATGCATGATTAAATATCGAATGATCAGCGATGATTTTTGACTTATTATTATTCAGTTCGTCAACGAATTCATTGGCGAACTTTTCAATGACCTTGTCACCGTGGCGATCCACAAAAACCAGTTTTGCCTCATCAAATAAAATCACAGATAACTTAACTCGGCGTAGCGCTTTGTTTTCACCGTTGTAAATTTCAAACCACACGCCTTGTTTTACATCGTTAGGTAAACGTGAAATTTGCACGTGTGGTGGTTCACCGTCATCTGGCATCTCTTCACTTGAGTCTTCAATGATTTCATCAAGGCTTCTTTCAGAGAGAGTATAATCCGGTTGGTCAAGAAAAAATTCCGATGACTCAATTAAGTAGGCATGTATTTCTTTTAGTGCGGTGATAGACGCATCAATCCCGCCAGGACTCAAACTTGTTGTTCTGAGTTGGGCTTCTATATCGCTAATTAAAATCCCCGAGTCATTGTTTAATAATACCCACTGTTCAGATGTTTTAATGGGTTGCACGCTATAAACCAGGTGTTTTAGTAATGTAATAATTTCATTCCACTGGCTACTCTCTTTACCGTACTTAATAAAGCGTTGAAACATGAGCGCAGCCCACTGCTTTAAAATTAATGGTTTGAGATCCTTTTTAATGATTTTTTTATAAGTGCATTTCTGTAATTCGTTTAGCACAATTTGTCGCGCATGTTCTTTTAAGATAGCGCGCTGAGTTTCCTCTTCCTGTTTGCCTGTCTTGTCCTTTTCGATTGTCATCAATCGGTTTAATGCAGTGAGGGCAGTGTTAAAACTTGCTAAATTTTGTTCGAATGTCGCTTGCAGTTGTTCAATAATTAATAAGATGGTTTTGTAGAGGGTATTGTCTTCATTTTCTATGCCTATACCCAGGTGTGCCACATTGTCGAGCATGCGCCGTGCGGCATGTTTGCTGTTTTGAAAAAACTGAGCATCAAGCATTGCAACTTTAATTAATGGAATTTGCAACTCCAGTAATAACGACTTCACCGCAATCGAGACATTTTCATCACGTAAAAAAGCCCCAAACAGCATTTCAACAAAATCAATGGTCCGCCCATCAATGGCATTGAGTGTTTTAGACATGCTGGTATTACCCATTTTTGCCATACTGTTAAGCAAAGCATGCTTAAAACTGTCATTTCTAAAACTGGTTTCATTGGGGGTGAATTTGGGTTTGTATGAAGTTTGTAAAGAGGTGAGTGCTTTAATGACATCCCGGCGATCATGAAATTGCTTGCCCGCATTGCTGGTGATGGTGGCTGTATTAGCTGAACCGTCCTCACTCTCACCATTAATAAAACGCTTAATGGCCTTAGAAACTTTTTCAGTGTCGTTGATATCGACGATATTATGGGGTTTATCTGGAGTATCTGAATCTGAGCTCATGTGTGCGGGTTTCAAGTTCCGGTTGACGGTTTTATATTATAATATTCAATGACTACGGGATTAGTTTACCCTAAATTGTAGACGCTAAAACTAAATTTACCGTAAGTCAAATTGATCAATCGAATTCATTGTACATTAATCGGGTTTTTGTATAGCGAAGATTTGCTAAACTTTGCGAAATTTATTTAGAAGTTAAAATTATGTTTGTTTTAATCAATATTGAAGGGTTACCGGACGATTTGCTGAATTTGCCGGATAATATGAAACATCGGCTCACCTTTAAGCTGAAATTTACCATTAAGGGTGTGCCAGATACATTCACCGGCATTGTCTATGAAAACGCACAAGGCGAGCTACAACTCCAGCATTTTAATAATCCGAGGGGTAATAAACGTAAAGTGATCACGCTTAAAAATAAGCTAGCGCAAGGCAGCTTCGATAAAATTAAGCTTGCGCTGTTTGCTAGAAGCCGCGGTGAAGCGGTGAGTTACCCACAGGAAATGGCTATATTGCAGCGACAGGTGTCGGGCACCCCGCGAGCGGGAACCTTGAAAAAACCAAAATAGCCCCCATTTTAAGCCACACATTTTGATTTCCATGATGAATTTTTTGGCTATACCAACAAAGGGTAGGGTTAATTACCGTACTGGCTGGTGTAGAATTCACAATACTATTTTTAACGCCTCGGGTCATTCTGAGGGCGACACAATCAGGTTTTGGAGTAAATGCCATGAGCGTTTCACAGCAGCAAGTTGAAGAAGCAATTGCAAAATATGTAGATCCTTACTTAGAGAAAGATCTAAAAGCCGCTAATGCGGTTAAGGGTATTGATATTAATGGCGCAGACGTCGCGATTAAAGTTGTGCTGGGTTTTCCCGCGAAAGGTCACTACGCTAAAATTTCTGACGAGTTAACTAAGCTGGTCAGTGCATTAGATGGTGTTGATTCGGTTAAGGTTGATGTGAGCCACGATATCGTGGCACATACGGTTCAATCCAGCTTGAAGCCGTTAGAAGGCATTAAAAATATCATTGCAGTTGCATCGGGTAAAGGTGGTGTGGGTAAATCAACTACTGCGGTTAACCTGGCGCTGGCGCTGAGTAAAGAAGGCGCAAATGTGGGTATTCTTGATGCTGATATTTATGGCCCAAGTATTCCTCGTATGTTGGGGATTACGGATAAGCCTGAGTCTGCTGATGGTAAAACACTGAGCCCAATGATGGGCCACGGTATGCAGGCTATGTCGATTGGTTTCATGATTGATGACGAAACCCCAATGATCTGGCGTGGCCCAATGGTTACACAGGCATTAGAGCAGTTATTAGTTGATACCCAGTGGAAAGATTTAGACTACCTGGTTATCGATTTACCTCCCGGAACCGGTGATGTGCAGTTAACACTGGCTCAAAAAGTACCGGTCAGTGGCGCGGTAATTGTAACCACGCCTCAGGATATTGCATTGTTAGATGCTCGTAAGGGTCTGAAGATGTTTGAGAAAGTTGAAGTGCCTGTACTGGGTATTATCGAAAACATGAGTGTTCACATTTGTTCAGAATGTGGTCATGCTGAGCCTATCTTTGGACAGGGTGGTGGCGAGCGCATGTCTGAAGACTACGATGTAGACTTCTTAGGTGCATTACCACTGGATATGGCTATACGTACCAGTGGTGACGAAGGTCAGCCTTCAGTTGCAGTTGATGAGAACGGCACTATTGCTACAATTTACCGTGAAATTGCTCGTCGTACAGCGGCTAAGCTGGCTTCACAGGCTAAAGATTACAGTAGCAAGTTCCCGAATATTGTTATTGAGAATAACTAAGTATTATCGACTCAGCGGCTCGTTTTAATCGAGCCATTGAATCGGTGAATCAGGCCTCCACTAAAAAGTGGGGGCTTTTTTATGGGTTTTATATGGAGGGTGACTTTAGAATTTATATGTTTTAAATATCGCAAACTAATTAAAATAAAGAATCATATTATTTAAAAGTGAATTTACTAATGCGGTACTAAATATTGGCTCAATAAATACAACGCAATTTGGTCAAATTGATTTGACCGACTCAGCACTAATTAATACCGGCGATGTAATAAAGCGATGCATAGCATGGAGTTAAGTATGCACCAACACTATTAAGCGGTGTTTAGCTGATTTATGCTAGAATGCGCCCTCAAATAATTCAGAGAGATATTGGGAAGCGCAACCAATGAGCATAAAGTCAGATAAGTGGATTCGCCGCATGGCGGAAAATGAAGGCATGATTTCGCCATTTGAGTCGGGGCAAGTGCGTTATGATGATAACGATAACCGGCTGATTTCCTACGGCACATCGAGTTATGGCTATGATGTGCGCTGCGCGAATGAATTTAAAATATTCACTAATATCAATTCAGCTGTTGTCGACCCCAAAGATTTTGATGATAACAGTTTCGTTGATGTGCAATCTGATGTTTGCATTATTCCCCCCAACTCATTTGCACTGGCTCGCACAGTGGAATACTTTAAAATTCCACGCAGTGTGCTAACCGTTTGCCTGGGCAAATCAACCTATGCGCGCTGCGGCATTATTGTTAACGTAACTCCGCTGGAACCCGAATGGGAAGGTCACGTCACGTTGGAGTTTTCTAACACTACGCCGCTCCCCGCAAAAATTTATGCCAATGAAGGCGTGGCGCAGATGCTGTTTTTTGAATCTGACGAAATCTGTGAAACCTCATATGGTGATCGAGCGGGCAAATATCAGGGCCAAACTGGCGTAACACTCCCCAAAACTTAGGCTAAACTTAAGGTTAAACCAGCTGTTTAAATTCTGGCCCATTCAATTTAGTTTCGAACTAGGGCGATAGGGAATAATGGGGAACGATTCTTTTGCAAAGTCTTGAAAAATTAATTGATCGCAGTGGCAAACTGGGCAGCCTGCCGGCCATTGTTTATAAAGTCTTTGAGGTAATGGATGACCCAAAATCCACGGCCACCAATATTGGCAAGGTCATTAACGATGACCCGGCGCTCACCGCGCGTTTACTCAAACTGGTGAATAGCCCCTTTTATGGCTTTACTGCCAAGATCGATACGGTGTATCGAGCGGTGGCATTAATTGGCCATAAAGAATTACGCAGTGTGGTGGTCGCCGCTTCTGCGATTAATGTGTTTGATGGTATCCCGTCTGAACTGGTCTCCATGAAGGATTTTTGGAAGCGCAGTTTAAGTACCGCAGTAACCGCTCGAGTGCTCGCTGCATTTAGACGTGAATCTCAAATTGAACGATTTTTTATTGCCGGTTTATTACACGATATCGGCTCATTGTTGCTGTATTTGAAAATGCCCGAAGAAATGTCGCAGGCCTTACAGTTGCAAAAAACAGACCGGCTCGAACTGGCTAAAGCCGAAGTCGAAATAATGGGTTTCGACCACACCGAAGTGGGAGGAGGTTTGCTGAAAAAATGGAATCTACCGGCACAAATTTGTGGTTCCGTACGTTATCAGTTGCAGCCCGAGCTGGCACCAGAAAAAGAGCAAAGTTCGGCCTGGTTAATCTGTTTGGCCAGTCAAATTGTCGACCGATACTTTACTAAAAGTGTGCTTGACGGTGGCCAGGAAGAAAGCCGGAAAGATAACCCGGAAGATAGCGCTGAAAAAAACCTCATCGAGCTGGGTGATAGCCCGTTCGATGAGATTGATGTTTCGATATGGCAGGCTAATAAACTGGATCCGGCGTTATTGCCAAAGATTATTGAAAAAGCGCATCAACAATTTGAGAGTTCAAAAGATATTTTATTATCTTAAGTGCACCTCTAAAAATTGAGTAAGTAAATGGTTTTGTTACGGGCTCAATTTTTATCTATTCAATAAACCCGCCTTTACGCATATCACGAACTACCAGTCGTTCAAATTCAGCGATGAGTTTTTTTGCGGATTTAGGATTTAGGCTTTCTGTTTTTCCCGACCAGATTACTTTTTCAGTTGCGACACTAAATAACTTGATATCAACGCGTAAAATGGTGTCGGTTACCGTGTGACCGGGGCTAAAGATAACCGAGTGCGATGTATTGTAATAACCATACATGCCAGAGCTATAACCCATACCCGCATTAGGAACATAATCAACCGATGGAGCTGTGACTCGCTGTTGATCAACGACTCCGTGGCTGGTGACAATCATTACCGCATCGGCACCAACTTCTTTAACCGTGGCTAATACTTTCTCCTTGTTACCCGATTTTTTTAAATCAGGTAATAAGGTATGGCTGGCAATGCCGGTGCGCTTGTCGGTTGTTAATAGGCTGGTAAATTCATTTTCAAATGAACGACGATGCTTTTCATTGTTGATCACACCAATGATTAATATTTTTTTCATTGGCGGGCCTGAGTAGTTTTTGTCACTCCAGTTTTCAACCAGCAAGGTCGAGCTACAGCCATTTAATAAAAATAACATAGCGCTTAGCAGAGTCAAAAGCAAAAAATAGGGTTGTCTGTTTTTCGGTTGTTTATTTTTCATGTTGTTTTCCGAATCATTAAGTGAATTTAGTTTTGTTTCGTAATGTCATTATTGGCCAATTGTATTGCTCGGCATATTTTAATAATTTTTCATCGGCATCAACCACCACCGGATTTTCAGCTTCAAGTAATAGGGGTAAGTCATTATGTGAATCGCTGTAAAACCAGCTGCCTTTTAAATTTAGATTTTGCTCTTTCATCCACTGGTTTAAGCGAATCACTTTACCTTCCTGAAAGCAGGGGGTGCCGGCGATTTTTCCGGTGTATTTCCCATCGATTATTTCGGGTTCAGTGGCCAGTAAATGCTCGATGCCAAAAGCCTGGGTAATCGGGCGGGTAATGAAGCTATTCGTCGCCGTGATCACTACCAGTGTGTCACCGAGTGCCCGGTGCTTTTTAATCAGTTCAAACGAGGCGGGGCTCATTATAGGGGTTATTTTGTTTTTTAAGAACTGCTCTCTGAGCTTGAGCATATCATCCGTGTCATTGTGAACCAGAGGTTGCTGTGAAAAAGCCTGAAATTCGTGAATATCTAAAGTGCCGTTTTTGTATTCATCATAAAAACGTTGATTTTCGCGGGCATATAAATCCGCATCGACAATACCCTGCTCGGTTAAAAACTCCCCCCACAGGTAATCACTGTCCCCCGCAAGCAAGGTATTGTCTAAATCAAAAAGTGCTAACGCCATAAATTCACCAGCTAAACATCATAAATAAAAATTATAAACTAACTAATCCACATAGATTTGATCTATAGTTAATTCGTTACAACGCTATTGTAACGAAAACATTGCGCAATGCTCTGATTTTTGGAAGAATCAGAGGTAACTTTTAAACAGGCATCGTTAAGTGATTGATTCTGACGGATTTAGGCCCAATGTGGGCATCATATTGAGCAACCCGGACGGCAAGGTCTTCTGGGCGCGCCGCTATGGTCAGAACGCCTGGCAATTTCCACAGGGCGGAATTCACCCGCACGAGTCGCCGGATCAGGCGATGTACCGTGAATTGTTTGAAGAAACAGGCTTAAGCCCAGAGCATGTAGAAATTGTCGGCAAAACCAACAAGTGGCTGCGTTATCGATTACCCAAGTGGATGGTGCGGCGCAATTGCCACCCGGTGTGCATAGGCCAAAAACAAATCTGGTTTATTTTAAAACTCGTGGGGACAGAGAATGATTTTAATTTAAGTACCATGGATCGCCCCGAGTTTGATAACTGGTCATGGGTCGATTATTGGCATCCATTAAACGAAGTGGTGTTTTTCAAGCGTAAAGTATATAAAAAAGCGCTAACAGAGCTAGAGCCGCTAATACGCGGATAAATTGCAAGTCGACGAAACGAGTGCCGTCATTACTGCTCCGTCATCCTGCTCCGTCATCCTGGTCCGTCATCACTGGTCCGTCATCATTGGCCCGGCATTCCTGTCTCGTCATTACTATTACGGGGCGTCGTCATTTTGTTCAGCCGCCAGGCAGGGCAATTTACTTTATTCAAACCTAAAGTAAAAACCTAAAATGGCTTAACCACCACAAAAATGACCATCCCGACCAGTAGTAATACCGGAAACTCATTAAACCAGCGATACCACACGTGCGAGCGGGTATTGCGATCATATTTGAAATCCTGCAGCAGCTTCCAGCAATAGCCATGATAAGCTATCAAAATCACTGCCATCGCTAATTTAAGGTGCATCCACAGGTCTGTTTTATAAGCCGCCCAGGCATAATCAAATAGCAGCCATAACCCCAGCACAAGGGTGATAATACCTCCGGGCGTCATAATGCCATAAAACAGTTTACGCTCCATAATTTTAAATCGATCATTGCTTATTTCATCTGAGCTGTCCGCGTGATAGACGAACAGGCGAGGCAGATAAAACAGGCCGGCGAACCAGGTCACCATAAATATTATGTGAAAAGCCTTTACCCAAAGCATATTAAATCCTGAGGCATGACAGCCTTGATTGTGTTATTTTGCAGCATCATAGCCTGTGTTGTGGCTTGAGCATAGTCTGTATTATTTTATCGGCTTGTCTGAATAGCTCATCAACGGGAATCGCAAATCGTTAATTAACTTTTTTATGATTATTGATGAAAAATATTGCCTTGCTTGCTTAATAGCGGTTTGTCTGTGTATCAGTTGGCTATGATGTCAGCTTAAATCGGTTTATACTAACGCCCAATATATCAATCACTTGCTTACACTAATTAAAATGCTTGTAAGCTTTATTTGTAGTACGAGGTTTTCAGATGATTAAAACCGGCATAGTCGGTGGCACCGGTTACACAGGCGTAGAGTTGCTGCGTTTGCTGGTTGCACATAAAGAGGTTGAACTGGCGGTGGTAACATCACGCGCGGAGGCCGGGCAGGCGGTGTCTGCGCTTTATCCCAACTTACGTGGGCATCTGGATATACACTTTTCCGAGCCAGATATTGCCTCACTGTCTAAGTGTGATTTAGTGTTTTTTGCAACACCCAATGGTACCGCCATGAAAATGGTGCCTGAGTTGTTGGCTGCGGGCGTTAAAGTGATTGATCTGGCCGCGGATTTTCGTTTGAAAGATACCGCTGTTTGGAAACAATGGTATGGCATGGAGCATGCCTGTCCGGATATTCTCCAGGAAGCGGTGTATGGGCTACCTGAAATTAACCGCGAAGCAATTAAAGGCGCACGTATTATTGCCAACCCAGGCTGTTATCCCACGGCGGTGAGTTTGGGTTATATTCCGTTAATAGAAAATAATTTAATTGATACGGCACATTTAATTGCCGATGCTAAATCGGGCGTCAGTGGAGCCGGGCGTGGAGCCAGTGTTGCGACATTATTCTGTGAAGCGACTGAAAATGTGAAGCCTTATAGTGTTGATGGTCATCGACATTTACCCGAAATTAGACAGGTTTTGGGCAGTGTTGCTGGCCATGATGTGGGGTTAACCTTTGTGCCTCATTTAATGCCAATGATTCGCGGCATCGAAGCCAGTTTATACGGCGTGTTGAAAACTGATGTGGCTGATTTGCACCAAATTTATGTTGAACGTTATAAAGACGAGCCCTTTGTTGATGTGTTGCCGGTGGGTACTATGCCCGAAACGCGCAGTGTTAAGGGCTCTAATATGTGCCGTATTGCGGTGTTTCGCCCTCAGGGTGGCGACACCGTCGTGGTCTCATCCGTGATCGATAATCTGGTGAAAGGCGCTGCTGGGCAGGCGGTGCATAATATGAATTTGATGTTTGGCTTAGATGAAACGACGGGTATCAGCCAGGTGGCGCTACTACCTTGAATGAGTCAAAAATTAACTGAAATGAGTTGAAGTAGAAACGATTTATGAGTTCTGATCCAGTACACAGCAAACGCCTCATCTCTATTCACCAGCCCAATTTGTGGGTGGCAAGTGCGGTGGGCATTTTGTTGGTGATATTAGTCGTAGTGTGGAGTGCGTTTCAATATGGGCGGCATGTCGCGGGTTTTGATCAGGCCGATTATGACCAGGAGATTGAAATTTTGCGCCTGTCATTAGAAGAGCAAACCAGCAGAAAAGAAGATGCCCTGCGTGAAAATGTGCGCCTGTCTCGTGGCAGCGATATTCAAAAAGATGCCAGTAGCCAGATAAATGAAACCCTGGCCGGGTGCGAAGCTCAGACCCTTAAAATGAAGGAAGAACTGACTTTCTATCATAATATTGTTGCGCCGGGTAAAGCAAAGCGCGAAATTAAAGTCAATAAAATTACCTTACAACCAGATAATAGTGGTGGGTATAACTATAAAGTGGTGTTGATTCAAATTGGGCGTCACGATTATGTGCAGCGCGGTTACCTTGAAATATCATTTCAGGGCAAAAAAGCGGATGGCACAGAAGTGCGCTTAGATTTGCCGACGGTGGCGACAGGCAAAGCCAAAAAACGACAGGTTTTTGGCTTTAAATATTTTCAGAACTTTGAAGGTGGTATCAGATTTCCCGAGGGATTTGAGCCATTGTCAGTTTATATAAGAGCGCAGCCTAAGAGCGCTAAAGTCCCCAGGGTTGACGCTGTTTATCCCTGGAGTAAATTAATTAATAGAGGAAGTGAAGCCAATGTGGGGCAATAAAAAATCAAAATCAAACTCAGCTAAAATAGAAACGCTCATCGGTACCGCGATGGAGATTCAAGGTGATCTTATTTTCTCTGGGGGTTTGCATGTTGATGGAAAAATAGTCGGCAATGTCATCGCTGAAGAAGACTCGCACTCGATGCTGATACTCAGTGATCAGGGGCAAATCGAAGGTGAAGTACGGGTGCCCTATGTGATTCTTAACGGTCAGGTCGCCGGGGATGTGTATGCTAGCGAACGGGTAGAGCTGTCTAAGCATGGCCAGGTAAAAGGTAATGTTTATTATAACTTACTGGAAATGGCCATGGGCGCTGAAGTCAATGGTAACCTCGTGCATTGTAAAGATGAGAAAAAACTGCTTGAATATCAGACAGATAACGCAGTTTCGCATGATGATCATGGTGAGCCGAGTGCATCGACCAGTTAACGATATTGACGGATTAATCTGCGGGGTATAAAACTTGACTAAATTAGTCAGGTAATACAGAATATGCAGACTAAATAGCACGACAGAATTTTTGGAGAAATAGAATGACTGCTGAAACAGTTGATAATGCAATGCCAGATCCACTGGATTTTACCGATGCGGCAGCGGCCAAAGTAAAAACGTTAATTGATGAAGAGGGTAATCCTAATCTGAAATTGCGGGTGTTTATTTCCGGCGGTGGTTGTTCTGGTTTCCAGTACGGCTTTACTTTCGATGAAGAAATTAAAGACGGTGATACTGAAGTTAATAATGACGGCGTCACTTTGTTAATCGATCCCATGAGCTTCCAATATTTGGTGGGTGCTGAGATTGATTACAAAGAAGATTTACAGGGTGCACAGTTTGTTATTCGTAACCCGAATGCACAGACGACCTGTGGTTGTGGGTCTTCGTTTTCGCCTGCTTAGTTTTTGATAAATTTCAGGCATAAAAAAAGACGCGTTTGCGTCTTTTTTTATGCCTGAAATTTTCTATAGAAAAATTATTTTTTAGCTTCTTATTTAAAAGCCTGAGCCTTTAAAACCAGAATGAAAAATACAATCGGGTCACCCCAGCGGTAAAGCTGTATAAAGGCTCGTTACCAGGAACAGTGGTATTGACTCGAATGTCTCTGAAGTTGTCGTATTCGTAAGACATAAAGGTGTAAAAAAGGTTGGCTGAGCCGCGTTCAAAAAATAATAAATTATCATTTTCAAATTCGTAGATTATCCCAAAGCCCAAATTAATATCGGTGAAGGTACTCAGCTCTTTATCACGTGCGTATACATTTGCAGGGTCTACAAAGGGAAATAAATCACTATAAAAATTCGCCTGTGTTTGGGTGTAGTAACGCAGGGTGGTTTCAAACGTCCAGTTTTCCTCCAGCGGATGCACATACCCAATTTCAAATGTATCGGCTTTTATGCCCCAGCTATCGGTGAAATAGCGGTAACTGCCAAAGACCGCTGCGCGGTATGGCAGGAAGTAGCGTAGCCCGATGCTAGCAGCATTGGTAGTTCGGGTCTCGGGATATTTTTCTAGCTGGAAGCTATATCCATCGTCCGCTGCATTATCTATATAACGTATGCTTCGATAGGGGTTATTCAGAAATCCTTCATCCGTAATAATATCGTAAGTGAGTGCCATAATTAAATTTTTTGTAAGCACCTGAGATAAAGAGGCACGGTAATCTTTAAAGCCAGAGGTTTCTAAGAATCCAGCGTCACCTGTTTTGGTGACAATATTATCACCTATTGAGTAGCCTAAACTGACAGTCGTCATGCTGCCAAACATTTCCTGGCTAATTCCAAATGAATGGGTAGTCGCATCAAAATCACTTTCAACACTCGATGTGTAATTGTAGCTGAGGGTTGATTTATCGTTTAAATAATCAGCACCAATGGATTGTTGCACACGTTCTTCTGTGTATTCACTGGCTTGAGTGACCGCATCAATCGAGGCGCTGGTGATATTATCGACATAGTAATTGGCTGAAATAGATACTTTATCCGCAAAACTCTTCCGGACTAAAACCGAGGGGCCATCAATGCTGATACCGCCTCCAGTATAGTTGTGATACAGCACATCGACCCGCTCTTCTGGTAAAACAGCTGCGTTAGTAGCCTGGAAAATAACAAGTAAAGCGATTGCCAGGTATAATTTTTTTGTGAAAACGGTCATTATATTAATTACACCCACAACCACCGCCGGCTGCGGTGCCTGCGCCACGAGCGCCTTCCCGGGCATCATGTACGTGACCTAAATAAGAGCTGGAAACCGGATCACGATCAAATAACATAATCGGATCAGCAAGGTTACCTCTTTCATAGGGCTTTACCCAGGGCTCGACGCTGCTACAGGCGCTTAGCATGAGAAAAAATGCGCACAATAAAAATTTGAAAAATGAATTATTCATTCAACAGGTCCTCGATAACTTGCTGGGTTATTTTCTGTTGTTTGATTTGTGAATCGTCCAGTGTGTAACGGATTACGCCATCACGATCAATTAAATATACAGTCGGTAAATCATCTACTGAATATAAACGGCTGACTTCATTAAAAGTGTCAAATAGCACAGGGTAATCAAATTGCCTTTTATGTATGAGGCGGGTAGCCTTTATTATATCTTCATCAATATTGATCGATAGCAGGGTGAAGCCTTTATCTTTATTTTGTTGGTAATAGCTATTTAACAATGGAAATTGTTGCAGGCAGTTACCGCACCAGCTTGCCCAAAAGTTCAGTGCGACGACCTGGCCCCGCAACTCTGAGAGTTTTATGTTATTACCGCGGTGACTTTTTAAGGTGAAGTCCCAGGCGAGTGGTTTGGCTTCAGCACTGTTTTTTTCGATATTACTTTCTTCATCTTTATTTTCATTTGCCAGGCAGACGTTATTAAACAGGCAGATAGAAACTAGACAGCTAAGCAATGCCAGTTTTAATCGGTTAATAAAAAAAGTGTGGGGTATTGTTATAAACATGAGATAACTAGAAATAAAATCCAATGCCAAAGGTAATGGCCATGTTGTTTGTACGCTTGGTTTCGCCGATAAAATCAAGCTCAAATGTGTGATCTCGAGCATCGAAATAGGCCGTCAGGTAATTGTTCATCACCACGCGATAGCCCAGGCCCCAGCTAAAAGTAAAATTATCCCTGCCTGCAAATTCTGTGTTGCCGGCACCGGCAATCACATAAAGCGAGGTGTTGAATGTGGTGTTATTGGTGACAAAGGATTCGCCTGGAAATATATCGTAGCCAATATTGATGAGGTAATAGCTATAGTCTCTTTCATCTGGCGTTAAAATTTCAATGTCTAAAAAACTTTCTACAGTCGATTTTCCTGCGCTGGAAATGCCAAATTCGACATCAGTAAAAAAGTTTTCTGAAACACGATAGGCAAATTTGGCACCGATTATGGAGCTAGAACCAAAATCTTCAATGCTGATTAGCCCGAACGATGCAATCACTTCAAAGTTGTCTGGATTTATTTTGGCTTCATCAAATTCCATGCGCACAATTTCAGGTTGAATAACCGGTTTAGAAACCTGTTCAACATCGAGATCTGCTGCTTGAGTGTTTATGCTGGCTATTGCCAGACCAGTGTAAATGCAGCCTAAAAGAAGACTGCGAATCCTGCCTTCCATTCGTTTATTTCCTCATTGTTATCATTATCTTTGTTGGACGAAAATATTATATATTGACTAAATTCCAGACGCAGGATAATTTTTTGGGTTAAGTGGGTGCGTACACCCAGGCTGATGTTAGAAAGCTGATTTGTAGGGTCTACGGGCTGAGTGGTTGACGATGATGGTTTAACATCAATGATACCTGTGCCCATTTGAAAATAAGGCGAGTAATCCCATTCCGGAAAAGGCTGAATGAGCAAACCGAGTTTTAAGATAAGGCTGCTGGACTGATCACCAATCGATTGCGCAAGACTGGATTCGATGGCGAAGCCCTGATTAAAAAAGTATGAGCCATAAACGCTGAGTGAAGGGGCACCGCCAAAGTCGCCCCCCATTACACCCACTTCCCAGGTACGTTCAGTAAAGTCATCCTGTGTTATGACTTTAAATTCTATCAGTTCGCCATTTGCTGAGAGCGTTTTAGAAAGCTGCTCAAAACGTACCCAGCCTTCTTTATGGGTTTCGGTGCGAATTTTAAACCAGTTAGCACGCTGTACGATAATTTCAATAAACGCACCCCGTTGCATGACATGAAATATAGGGTAACCGCCGCCTGGGCCGGTATGCATTTCAATATACGGGTCAGCAATTTTTACTTGCTGCAATGGCTCAGAGGCAGAGTAAACATTCATACTGAACAGCTGAATCATCAGCATGACAGTCAATCTTATATACATGGTTTGTGCAAACAGCCCTGGTTTATTTTCTGGTTATTGTCATTTTTGTAGTTAATTATAAACTAGTTTTGCGGTGCTGCGGGATCAAATGGGTTATTGAAGTACTGACCCCCAATATCCAGGTATTCTGCAATTAAGCGTAGCTCCGCTGGTGTTAGCATATTGGCATGATTTACCGTTGGTGTGGATAAGTTACGCCCCGCATCAATTTCGGTTTCCGTCATTTTTTCCATGAAGAAGCTGACTCTTGCGCCGTTGGCACTCATGGATGCGGCAACCCTAAAATCAGGATCTGGTTGTGGTACAGGGTCAAATATGGGTAGAGGAGGGTCATCATTAGTGAACAGAAGGTTTCCGTCACCGTCAGTGGCTTGCACAATTATTGTGATCTCTTCCAATTTTCCATTAACCACTTCTTGTCCATCATCGTTGACAAATAGTTCCTGATAAGACTGAATTTGCTGAGCTTCATCATCCGAAGAATCTGAAGTTAACTCGAGCTGCCCCGCAGGAAGCGTTGTTCTGGCATTTGAAGTGTGGCAGTTAGTACAAGTTACATCTGCGCCACTGACCGCATCGAGTCTAGGTGTAAAGTCCCAAATTGGCTGAATATGATCCAGGTAATTAATCACGGCGCGACATTTTGAATTCCATTGCGATTCACAGCTTGAAGTGGCCGCGTAGGGGTTAGGGGTATTCAATGTTGAAAAACCCGGCACGGCAACACCTGTATAGGCTAAGCTAAACGCTGGGGTGGGTGTGCTGATGCCAGGATCGCTCCAAACGTCACTATATTCAACATTAACACTCGGTGTGGCACCGGCTACACCTTGCGCAATGCTTAATGCTTCAGCCATGGTGTCACGTGAGCCGGCTAAATATTCTGCCGTTGTGGCCGGGTCTAACGTATTGGGATAAGCCCCTGTCATTGGTCCGTTTATATTGATTGATGCCGATTCAGCATTTTTACGACCGTGAGGCAATGGCGGTGTGTCATCGCCCGGATGGGTGTGGCAACCATTGCAACTCAGTGTTTCACCCGCTGTGACTTGCAGCCAGTTTTCATGGCGGGGGCCAATGCGGCGCGCATCTTTGTCGAGTATTTCAAAATAAAATGCAATATTGGCGGGCACTTTTACCTGTACCGAACCATCGGGTTGGATGGTACTGTAGCCAATAATTTCTTTCATGCCCAATCTGCGTCCACCACGTCCAAATGCTCGGCCAGATAAATTGGGTGGGTTAGCCAAATCCGGGTCGTTCCTGTTGGGCTGGCCAACGGCTTTAACAAGACGGATAAAACGTGCAGGTCGTTGATCGGCTGTTGCCAGGGTAGGGTCGCCTAATTCGAGTACATTGTTAACATTGGCGTCAGAGCAAACATTAAAGAAGCAGCCATCAAACTCTCCATCACCAAAGTCATACACACTGCGAATATTTAGCAGACCAACACTTTCACTGATCAGTGTGGCGTCCAGTGATTCGCTGCCTTCAATGACCTCGGCTCGTTGATAGGGGCGCATCACTACGGCATCACTCATAAACTTACCTGTCTCGGCCCTAACAATCGGTTTTTCTGTTTGTGCGCTGGCATCGTATAGCCAAATGCCATAGGCAGGGTAGGCCTCGGTTTCAGTGGTTTCCGGGTCATTAAGTAGAAGCTGGGCATCATCACTGAAACAAAATATGGGCACTATTACGGGATCGGCCATTGGGTCAGTATTCGTGTCTACAGCTATTTGGCATAGGCCTTTACTCACTAATATGCGGCTGGTGCCATCATTTAATGGGTAAAATGAAGAATAATGGCCATCAAGATCAATGCTACCGTCAAATTTTAAATCATTAGAAGTCACTTTTTCGGCAGCAGAAATACCCGTCATGGCGTCTTTATTATCAAAAGTGGGTTGGTTCAGATCGACGAAATTGTTGGTATCAACTGTAACAATCTCGCCGCCAGCAAATGAGTCGGAGAAGGTACGTTGCATCATCATAATGCGCCCGTCTGGCAGCTCTCTAGGTTGTGTGAACTGGACTAAGGGGGTGTCTCCGTCTTCATCAAGGGCACCAGCCACTTCATGGCTATCATCGTGGGTGCCATAAAAAGGTTGTAAGTCTGACCCATCTTGCAAAACGGTGTAAAAGCTGATGGCATCATTGCGGTTCATATTATCCCAGCGGCTAAACAGAATACGCCCGTTTGACAGTACGACAGGGTCCAGGTCATGGCTTTGATTAAATGAAATTTGTTTAATTTCGCTGCCGTCAAAATTCATGGTGTGTAAAACCAGTGCTTTTTCTCGATTGTCTTCATCCTGAGATGAAAACTGGGCTCTGTTTTCCGTGCTTAAAACGGCACGTGATTGTTTTTGTCGATTTGATGAAAAGACAATGCGGTTATTATTGGGCAGGAAATAAGGCGCAATATCGTCACCTAGTTCAGCTGCAATATCGGAGATAATGACGCGTTTCAGCTCGTTGGTTTCTCTGTTGTAGGTATAAATATCCCACTTCGGGTTATCGTCATTATTGTCTGGATCAGGATCTTCAGTCAGAAGAGAGAAGACCAACAACTTACCATCGCTGGATACATCCAGGTCTTTAACATCACCCATACCATTAGTCACTGAGCCAGTAATATTAATTTCTGTTGTGCTGTTGGCGTTTGGCTTTAAATAAATGTCTCCACCCGGCATCGAGCGAAGGGGGCGGCGTATATCCGGTTGAATTAAATCGCCATCATCATCCACTAGAATAGTGCGTTTAACATAGGCAATCGGGAAGTCTTCAATGCCCGGATCAGCACCGGTTTCTGAGCCGCTACCGCATGCGGTTAACAAGCTGGCAAGCGATAAAAGCAAAAGTTGAGGCCACCATTGCATGGATTTCGTTACGTTTGACTTATATACACACTTATTCATAAAACTTAACCTGAAAATACACAGCGCTACGCTGAATTATTATAATTAAATACTTTAATGCGATGTTGGTGGCATTAAACCATTTGAATAAAACATTTTACCGTTTGCATCAATCACAATTGCTTCAACATCTTCAAGCTGATTGATGAGCTTAAGGGCTTTTTCTGTGCCCAGCACAAACAGTGTGGTTGATAAGGCGTCACTGGTGAGCGCCTTGTTCGCCAGTACACTGGCACTCCATGTTTGTGTAACCGAGTGTCCTGTCGTCGGTTTAATTATATGGTGATAGCGGGTGCCATTTTCGATGAAATAGCGTTCGTAATCACCCGAGGTGGAGATAGCTGAATCACTTAATGGAACGCTAACCACCACCTTGTTTTTATCTCGTGGGTGACGTACCCCCATTACCCAGGGGCGTCCATTTTTGTCACCTAAAATTCGCGAGTCTCCCCCCGCGCTAACCAGAGCATGATGAATGCCGCAGGTTTTTAATATGTCTATCGCGTTATCAACCGCATGACCTTTGGCAATGCCGCCGAGATCGATGCGGGTGTTTTTATGGCTAAATGAAATGCTGCTATCCGCTTCATTTAGTTTTATGTTTTTATAATTTATGGCCTTCAGTTGGCGTTGAATTTGTTTGTCAGTGGGGTGCTGCTTCATGCGGTAGTCATAAAGGTAGCCCACGCTGGCAAAGGTGATATCAAACGCACCATTAGATAACTCTGAGAATTCAATTGAACGCTTAATCAGGTTAAATAACTCACTGCCAATTTTTACACTGTGTTTGCCCGCATCACGATTAATCATTGCCAGTTCGCTTTGCTCGATATACGGGCTCATCAACTCATCAATACGATGCATTTCGTTAAACACTAACTGGCTACAATGCTTTGCCTGTTGAGGGCTTTCACTAAATACCTCCACTACTGTGGAGGTACCCATAATCGATTGCTGGTAGTTAAACCAGGCCGCCTCTGCCGAAATGCTGGCACTGTTGATAAATAGGTAAAAACTTAGCCAGACGTTTTTTTTAAACGACGGTCTTATTGTCATACAGTGCCAGATCCGGTGTCGCCCTTAAATTAAGCAAGTGGATTAAACGATACATATTTCCTGAAATCACCCAAACCATGGTTGGCGAATTTATTGGCTGCATCAAAATCGTTTAAATCGCCGTTAAGTGACATGTAGTTAGCAATCACAGTGTTCACTAATAAATTCACATTATTGGCGGCGGGTGTTGCAGAGGTTACAACAGAACCATTGGCTGAGAATCGGCCTATCTGATGGTGGTCTGTCATTGTACTGCCAGAGAATGTGCTAATCGTTCCTCTGGGGTCAAATACCAGGAAGAATGAGCAAGCAGTTGATGAGTTGTCACCCGTCCACTCGCCCTTGCCTTCGCCACCTAGTTCTACGATCTTGTTATTGCCGTCACGTACATTTTGACTCATATCGGGTGTGCCATTACTGGCAACCGACCCGTCACTGAACACGTAAATCATCAGTTTCGTGCCTTTGCGAGCCGCATATTCCAGGCAGGCGCCAATACAGCGCCCGGCACGTAAGTCGCGATTTTCGCCCACTCTTCTATTGCCTGTGTGGTAATCAAATCCCCCCATGGTAATGCTGCCGGCACCGGCATAGCCTTCAACAACCATTTTCATGACAGAGGCGGTTTTTTTGAACTCACCTTCATTATCAAATTCGTCCTGGTCAAATATACCTGTATCGCCAACAATGTTAGGGTCTGTTGCCGGGTCTACGGGCTCGCCTGCAAATCGCTCAGCAATATCGGCGGCTTTAATGTAGCCGCATTTAACTAAATCACGAACCACGTCATTTTGAGTGATTGTGGCATTGAGTTTTTTATGGCTAATACGAGCCATTGATTCCATCACCGCAGCCACATCTTCTTTTGAATCCAGAATACTGGTCAAGTCACCCACATCGATCATGCCGGTTACATCAGTAGGGCGATCCACTTTGGTCGGGCGTATTTCCGGATTAATTAACCCGGGAGGTGCCATTGAGTTGCCGCCGGACTCGGTGTTACGTGAGCCGATAAGCGTAACTGCGCTACCAACGGCGCCCGCTTTAGCGATACCGTAAAGCGGATTGTGTGTGTTGTTGCTAGTGTCATTACCAGAGCGAGCCGGTATAACGGCACCGTCTACCAGGCCTGGTGCAACGGATGTAAATTTCTCCAGAATACCGGCCAGCATTGCACTATCAGAGTGAAACTTAAGGCCGAGCTGGTCATTGGTGAAATCAAGACTGGTTGCAAGTGTGCTGAGGCTTTGACCGGCTGTTTCAACCTGGCCAGGTAATATATCTCCCGGCACACCCATTTTGTTATAGCCTGAGGTACTTAATAAATCCATCTGACCATCAGTACCCACTAGCACATTGGAGCTGGCAAAGTTTGCGCCACCGGCCAAATCAAAACAGATAAACGGAATTTTAGCAGTTCCATCGGCCACACCGCCAAGCTTGCAACCCTCATTAGGTACATCTAATGCCAGTTGCTCAAGATCACTCGAAACAGCAGCAAAAGCTTCTCGTGGGTTATTAAATAAGCCAAATACACCACCTGTTATAACTGCAGCGGGGCCGGACACAAAGCCCTGCTTAATAAAATCACGTCGCGTAGTGGGTCTTGAGTGATCCGCATGACAAAGTGGGTCGTTTATACCCAGTGGTTTGCGTTTGTTTTTCATCAAAAATACCTCTTAAAATTCATTCGGATCATACTTACTGGATAATAGTCATTGCGCTGCCGATTATGGCTGCGCAGGTGCCGATTACGATTTGTGCTGTGCGGTTTGCATCATCGTTACAGGTTGAGCATTCGTTAAGCTTTTCTATCAAGCTTGTAAAATTATACTTAGCTGGTCCAGCTGATGTATCGGCGGATGTACCATCTAAATTTTGCTGAACAGATGAACCTAGCGCATTACGAAGCACAACAGGGCTGGGTTGCTCAGTTAGATTATTATTAGTCTCTAAATTCATAATACCTAATAGAAGCGGATCGATAATGAAATTCTGCTTAGTTCCAGAATTAAATGCCGTTGAGGCGATTTCACTAAAATCAAAGCCGGTAAAGAATGCAGGAGACGTTAGTGCTCTTTCCTGCTGAACCAATACATTACAATAGCTCATCGCTAATTGCGCAACCCCCATCTGATGTGAAGATAAAAAGGCTTTTATGTCTTCAATCGCCGGTAATTGCTGCTCGTATGAGTTAAATGTACCCACAATGGTGCTGTTTGTAGTGGGGATGCCGGTGATTTTAGACATACTGGCATTAATCTCATCGAAAGTTTTAACGCCGTATTCAGATACCGGTGCGGCATCAGGAGCCGGATCAGGTACCGAAGGTTCCACTTCATCTCTAATGTTGGTGTTATTAGCAATGCGCTCAAAGGTCAGGAAGAACTCGTCATTCTCAGGGCCTTTACCAACCGGAACAACCGTACCTAATCTTGATAACTCCTGGCCGTCAATCGTGTAATTGGCCGAGTTAATATTCAGGTTTAGGTTGCCAAATGCTTGTCCAGTGTCGGCTTCGCGTCCGTTAATGCCGATGCGCATGCCGTCAATAATAGTGTCGCCTACGGGTATGTATTCACCATCCAGATTAATAAAGATGGGGTTATTAAATAAATACGCAGTGCTGTCGTATAGCTCAGCCTGCATCACAACAAAGGCTTCGTCTTCTGCTGGTGAAAGCAGATCGCCGACAGAAAACATCATGAAGTATTTTTGGCCAACACCCACGCTGAAGTTCTGGTTGATCTGGTCCTGATTTAGCGCGCTGTTATGAATAGCAACCATTCTTAGCTTACCATTCCAGGCACCTTCAGGATCACCGGGTTCACCGCCTAGCACGAACGGGAATGAATCATCCCAGTCAATCAGGGTGCCACCTTGTGATGTTTCTGAGTCTGTATCTTCAGTAAATACGCCATTAACGTAAATGCGACGACCGTTTACGGGGTCAAAGGTATAAACCACATGTTGTAGTGCTGATTGAAGGTCTTCATCAGCCGCTAAGGTTAGTAGTGAATCTCTGCCCTCAGCACCGGTGTTAGTTGAACGATTTAAAAACTCATATTGATACAGTGTTTGGCTCATAGAGAAGTTACGAGCTGTGCCATTGCCTGCTGTGTAGCTGATAATGCGTCTGTCTTCCTGGCTGACATTGGCTGGAATAATCCAGGCTTCAATACTGTATGCATTATTTAAGCGGATCAGATCGCTCAGTTTCTTGCTGGTTGTGGGTTCAGCAGAAGCGAAGCCGCCATTAGAAAACTCAACGCCGTAACCCAACACCCAGCCGACAGAGCCGTTAAACGTTAAGTTCATTGCAGGTTCGATACCGCTGGTGTCAAAGGCCATGCCGCCCTGACCGGTTTTAAACTCCCAAAGCGCAATTTGATCGTTTTCAAAACGGTTACCACCACTTGCCAAAGTCGCGTTGGCAAAGTTCATGGCTTTGCTGGTGACCAGGGTGGGGTCTAATTCAGTTAACGGTATGTTTTCTGCAAATGCAAAAATGGCATCGCGCATTTCGGTTGCGTCAGTTGTGCAATTTGCACTCCAGCAATTATGCAGTTCTAAAATACGCGTTACAAAACGTGATTGCTCCGCAGAATTAATGGGTAATGGCCCTATTGAGCCGTTCCCTAAGTCATTAACCGCGTCCAGATTAATTTTAGATAAGGCTGCAGCGTAAGCTACATCAATATCACCACTGGCAAAGAAAGGTGCTTGTGGAGTTTCCGAGCTATCAGAGTGACACTCCGAACAGTACTGAACGAGTATAGGGTCATAAAGACTGGTTTTGAAACTTGGAGAGCCTTCGATCGCTGTGGCTGGAAAGTTACGGCTTTGGCCCGGTTCAAAAATGTCTGGAGCCGTTAATGTAATGCTGCGACCACCGGTTGTTGATGAGCCACTTGTCCAGTTGTCTATGTAGCCCTCAATAATATCGGCACATGCTGAGGGGGAGTTGCTACCCCAGCATTGGTGACCACCAGCGACTTTGAGTACCACGCGTGAATTGCCAGGATTGGCGCGATCTACGATTAGCTGGCCCTGTCCGTTGGTTGAAGTGGCAGCAGCAAAAGCTGCATTAATATCACCTAAATCCACAAACGGAAAGTCATTGGACTGGTCACCATCGGTTGTATGGCATTGACCACAACGATCGCTAGCAGCTAATGGGTTCCAGAATTCAGTTTTGAATTTCTGAACTTCATCGGTCAGAGGGGCTGGGCCTAAATAGGTTGGGCCGTTACCCGTATTGCCGCCATTACCGGTGTTGCCATTGGTGTTGGGTTCTACTTCAGTGCTATTTCCGCAAGACGCTAAAACGCCGATTGATGACACCAGAGCAATGCAACGTAAGAACGTACGCAATGGGTGTGAGTCACGCGAAGATAGAGCAAATGGTGCTGAATAATGCTGCTCATGTTTCATTCTGATTTTTCTCCAAATATATTATTCATCACTATTCACTATATTAAGTGTTTAGCTGTGTCTTTATTGATTAGTGAAATTTAGTTGCTGCAATAAGCCGCAACTTTGGCAAACACAGACTTCATGTTATAGCCATTACCTATGAAATCGTCGGTTATCGTGTTAACGACCGTTCTATCAGCAGAGTAGTTTTCAGAGTCATGCAGGCAAACGGCTTTGAATGCCTTCTTAACCTGGCAACTCGCAAAAGCGCGACTGTTAGCCAGCTCGGCACCCATTGACTTTGCACCAGTGCCTGTCGCGTGGCCACGTGCATCAAGCGGGTTGTTGCTAGGTGCTGCGTCCCAACCCAGTAGCTTGTTTGGGCCATTGCGCCAGTAGTTCACCCAGCTGTCATCCGTTGTAATATAGCCAGGTTCAAAGTTGCCAGGGTTATTGACATGCTTAGCGCTAACGCCGTTAGCAATATACCCATTTAACGTGGTATCGGCGAGTGCCGCAGCGTCAGTGCGCGCATAAACAAGTGAATTAGATTCAGTGTCGTAGTTGTATTTAGCAAATGCACCGGCTAAACCATCCATGCCAGCATGGCAACCGACACAACTGAACATAAAGATACGACTATCGCCACCTGGGCTACGAGAAACGTCCTGGCGAACCCGATCCGGTACGCGAGTGACATCCTTTAGTGGCTCAAGGTCTGTACACAAATGATTCATCAACGTAAATCGGAACATGGCGCGATTGGTGCCATCTGAGAAAAAGGCTTGTGCCGCTGCGCGGGTTGTCATTACGCCGGCAGTGGCCTCGGGGGGGAAGTTGTTCTCGGTAGATTGCACCCTTTCGACCAGTATTGTGTTGTCAGACAAGTCACCCGCGACCGGCCCCAAATCTTCTAGTTCTGTATAGTGTGCGTTACTTGCGAGAGAGTAACCAGGTAAGCCATTAACACCACCAGTATAAAGAATGTTGCCTGACAGTATTTCTCTGAAATCTTTATTGTCTCGAATCATCCCGATTACGGTTGCCGTGTAGTCGTTTAAGTCAACAAATACGGACTGGTCTTCGTTTGTCCAGGGAGCTGCGTAATTTTTCAAAGTTACGTTGTAGAAGCTGGGGTCTGTCATGGCAATCTTTGCCGCTGCTTCTGCGCCAACGCTGCCATCAAATGTTTCATCGTTTATAATGGCGCTTTCCATTTGAGTTAATACAGCATTAGATGGGGGGACGCCGGCAAGGCGGTCATGAATGCGTCGAGCTTGATCTCGCTCTGTTGCGTGGGCAAGGCCGCCAGCCAGCAATGGCAAAATAATAGATAGTCGTCCTGCATGCGCCAGATAAGATAGTATTGTCTGGCTCAGGTTTTGTTGAGTTAATGGCACGCGTTTCTCCTACACATAACAGTACGCTTAAAATTAATGTTCTTGCATGTAATACACACCCATTACTGAGCTATACTAGATGCCTGTTTCATTTATCAATTGTTTGTAGAGCTGAAGTACTACTTGAAGTAATTTTGGAGTACTACTTGTGGTTGTAGCAAACCACGTTGATGTATTCTAAGCAAAGAATTCGGCTGGTTTAGTGAACTACTTCATGTAAATATAAAAAAGAAAAACAAAAACCCGAATTTTCTTATATTAATACCGATATTCGGTATAAAATTCGGGTTAAAGTATTGAAAGATAAAACAGTGCTTCGTTTGGGTGAGTAAATTGCATAATGTGTTTTTGCATGGTTTTTTTACCACTTATATTACAGAAATGTTTAATTAGTATGAAGGTTCCCGCTTTGAAGATTTTTATAACATTATCCCTGTTTATATTTTTTGTTGTTAGTAGTTCAGTCTATGCTGAAGACGCAAAGTCTTCTCCGTCAAAACAGGATGCTTCGCAAGGTGTGCAACAGGATATTGAAAGTTTAAAAAATGAAGTTATCGAATTAAATAGAGATCTTTTTATATTAGAAGAGGATTTGCTGTTTTCAGCCAACACTCAAGTTAGTGTTTTTATTTCTTTAGATGCTGATGAGTTTTTCAAACTGGATTCTGTTCAATTAAAACTCGATGATAAAATAGTGAGTAACTATTTATATACAGAGCGAGAAATTAAAGCGCTAAAAAGAGGCGGTGTTCAACGCTTGTATATAGGTAATTTAACATCGGGCGAACATGAGCTAACGGCATTTTTTGTAGGCAAGGGCCCGAGCGATCGAGATTATAAGCGTGGCACAACGAAGAAAATTGAAAAGACGGCCAACGCAAAGTACATTGAATTGAAAATTGTTGGTAACAGCAGTAAGGAACAGCCAGATTTTGAAGTGAAAGTCTGGGAATAACTAGACAATAAACTTCTATGTGGTACCTACACCCTATCAAATTTTTTCTAACTGTATGCATTTTATATAGCTGTATCTTTGCGGGCAATGTTGCTGCGCAAAACGCAGCAGCGCATAAGGTGAAAGACCTGGCTTATGGTGTATCCCTATATAATTTTTACCAGCAAAAATATTTTTCAGCCATCACTGAGTTATTAGTTGCCGAGCATTACGAGCGCATTACTTCGGATGATAATAATCCCCCGCTTTTACTGGGTGGGCTTTATTTGTCGTATGATTTGCACAAGCAATCATCAGCCGTCTTTAAAAAATTATTGCAGAACCAGGAGCTGGAAATTCCGATAGCGATTCTTGATCAGGCGCATTTTCTACTGGGTAAAAATCATTATTATGAAGGTATGTATCCACAGGCTGAAGAGCAATTTATCAGCATAAAGGATGGTTTGCAGTTAGAGAGTGATGAAGAAAAGTTGTTTTTAATGAATGCGATTTTTTTACGCAATGAAGATTTCGCGCAGGCAGAAAAAACGCTCGACTATTTCTCATCAGACTCAGTGTGGAAAGATTATGCGCAGTTTAATACGGCAAGTCGTTTAATACAGCGTACTGATGAATCTGAGGTTGAGCTTGGTTTTGATTTTATGGAAGAGCTGGCTTCGAGTGATGAAAGTCATCCCGAAAAATTGATTCTTAAAGATAAAGCTAATTTAGCCCTGGCATATGTGTCATTAAGAGATGGCTATTCTGAACTGTCGATTGAGCATTTCAATAAAATCAGATTAAAAGGCATCGAAACGAATAAGGCATTATTGGGTGTCGGTTGGGCGCATTACCGCAAAGATGAGTTTCAGGAGGCGGTTATCCCCTGGATGCATCTGGCATCTAGTCAAACAGAATCTGATTTGGCTGTGCAGGAAGCGTTTATTTCTATTCCTTATGCATTTGAAAAAATGGGTTTAAGGGATCAGGCTTTACATCATTATGGTCTGGCAGTAGATAGTTATAAGTTTCAGTTAAATGAAACCGAGCAGTTAGTTGGCTTTATCAAAAGTTCTAAATTTATAGAACAGTTGAATCCGGGGAGCCTGGGCAAAGAAGTGACTTCAGCAGTAAATGTTATTAAAAGTCTCGATCCATTGTTAACTCAGTATCTACTGCCGTTTTTGTCATCAAATGAGTTTCAGTATGAGGCAAAATCTTATCTGGAAATTTTGCACTTAAAATATATGTTAAATCATTGGGATAATAATATTCCTGCGTTACAAATGATTTTAAAAGAAAAGCGAAAGACATATAAGAACAAGCTAGCCCAAACCATGGGTGATGAAAGTTTAAATAAGGTTAAAGTGCTAACAGAAAGGCGCAATCAGTTGGTTAAGAAAATTAAAAAGATAGAAGCGTCTGAAGATGCTGCGCTTTTTGCTGCGCCAGAAGAAGTTGAAAAAATACAGTTGTTAGAGAGTAGTGAAAAAAGATTTGGCTTGTTAAAAAGCTCAAGTGAAGAAGGTTTAAGTGAGTCAAGAGAAAAGTATCGACTGCTCAAAGGTCGCTTGCAATGGGAAATGGATATAGATTATCCGGTAAGAGCATGGGCTGTAAAGCGCCAGGTTCAGCAGCTTAATAAAGCGGTTGCTGATATGAATAGCTCTATTGCATCGTTAGAAACGGCCTGGAAGACTGCGCCGTTTGAGTTCGCAGGTTTTAATGCGCGAATCGAAAATAAAGAAAATCAAATAATTAACTTAAAGAAAAAAGTTAAGCGAGCAATAACGCAGCAGGAAACTAAGTTGCGCGTGATGGCGCTGGAAAAGTTACGCTTACATAGAAATCAAATCAAGCTGTACCATGACCGCGCGCTGTACGCGAAAGCCAGATTGTATGACTCACTAATGGAACGTAACAACTAGTATGAAATACGTTTCAATAAGACTTTTTCTGTTATCGGCGATTATATTCATGTCAGCGTGTGGCACGGAAGTTAAAAAAGACATAACCGTCGCAGATCTCGCGAGTAGTCCAATTGACTATCCGTTAGCAAGCACGGTTACGCCTGAGCGATTACATGCTATTGAACAGTATCAAACTTATCTTCAAAAAACCGAATTCAAAACGCATTATGGTGAGGCGTTACGGCGGGTAGCTGACCTTGAACTGGAGATAAGTGAAGAGGAACGCCACGGCGTGCATGGTGTTGGTGGCGGCGCTGATGAGGCTGCAATACAGGCAATAAAGCTATCTTCGATCGAACATTATAATACGTACCTGCTAACCTATCCCGGGCATGAAAGAAATGATCTGATACTGTATCAATTAGCAAAAGCCTATTCATTGATTGGTGAAATGGATAAGGCGATGCAGACTATGGATATACTGGTAAAAGATTATCCAAACTCTTTGCATATTGATGAAGTACAGTTTCGCCGGGGTGAGATTTTATTTGTGAATTTAGAGTTTGAGCAGTCTGAAAAAGCCTATGCAGATATTGTTGCAAACTATCAGCAATCACCGCTGTTTGAAAAATCACTTTATAAACTCGGTTGGTCGCAGTTTAAGCAATCGCATTATGAGCAAGCATTGCAAACCTATCTGACATTGCTGGACATTAAAGAAGCCGAAAAGAAAGTTGATCAGTACGGGATACTGTCATCACTAGGTACTTCAGAAAAAGACTTCATCATAGACTCTTTGCGAGTAACCAGCTTATCTCTCTCGTACTTAAATGGGTATAAAAGCATTGAACCGGTTTTTAAGGGACGCGAAAAAAAGCTTTATCTACCTTTGATTTATGAGCAATTAGGTAAGTTGTATGCCAAGAAAGAGCGCTATGATGATGCCGCTGATACGTTTATGGCATTCACCAAAAAATATCCGCAAAGTGTGTTGGCCCCGTCTTTTCATTCTATGGCTTTGAAGGTTTATATTGATGGCAAAGTAAATCATAAAGTGCTGGATAGCAAAATTTTATATGTAAAAAATTATGGTGTGAATACACCGTACTGGAAGCAGCAAGCAGTAGAAGACCAGAACAAAATAAAGCCAGAGCTAATTCGTCATCTTCAGGAATTGTCTCTGCACTTTCATGCGAAGGCTAGAAAATCTAAAAAGCAGAAAGATTTTAAAGTTGCAGCATCCTGGTATCAAAATTTTCTACGCTCTTTTCCACTTGAAAAAGCCGCTGCAAATATGAATTTTTTATACGCTGAAGCACTGTTCGATGCAAAGCTTTATAATAAGGCGCTGACAGAATATGAAAAATCAGCCTATAAATATCCATTAAATAAACGCAGCGCTGAGGCAGGTTACGCTGCGCTATTAACCTATGGTGAGTTGCTGAAAATCCCTAAACAGCAGCCGCAGCAGTTAGCACAACTTCAACAGCAGTCTTTAAGTAGTGCGATTAGATTCAGTAATAAATTTCCGAATGATAAACATGCTCCTGCGGTAATAACAAAAACCGCAGAAAATTTACTGCAATCAAAACGCTATCCAGAAGCTGCTGAATTCGCTAAACGTATTCTGGATAATAAATTAATTAAACAAGTCAATTTGCAACGTACGGCGGCTATTGTTTATGCGCATTCGCAATATGAACTGGCGAAATATAGCGAAGCTGAAAAAGCCTATGTGGTGGCAATAAGTCGTGTACCGCTTAAAGGAAAAGGCAACGTAAAACTGAAAAATGAACTGACTGATAAACTCGCGGCAAGTATTTATAAGCAGGCAGAATTTTATAAAGCCAAAGGTGACAATAAACTGGCGGCATTTCATTTTATGCGAGTTGGAAAAGCGGCTCCTTCGTCAAGTATTCGTGCCACTGCCGAATACGATGCAGCGGCGCTTTACATGGGTATGAATGAATGGACAACATCCGGGGCAATACTTGAAAGCATGCGTCGTAGCCCGTCAATGGGCAAGCAGTTTGCGCAGGGTATCAGTGGTAAACTCGTTATTGTTTATACCTCCCTGGGCCACTTTGATAAAGCGGCAAAAGAGTTGAATGTATTGGCGGGCTTTGCCAAAACCCCCGAAGATAAGCGCAAGTTAATTTGGCAGTCTGCAGAAATGTATGAAAAAGCCGGACGAAGACCTAAGGCTAATGGTTTATATTTAGCGTATATTAAAAAGTATCCCAAGCCCTTCTTACAGTCGATTGAAGCGCATTTTCGGGTGAGTGAATTTTATAAAAAACAAAAGTCTCGTAAGCAGAGAAAACAGTGGCTGAATAAGTTAATTGTGGCCGAAAATAAAGGCGGCCAGCAGCGCTCTGATCGTAGTCGTTATCTGGCCGCGCAAGCGATGTATGAATTAACGCAGCCTGTTCTTTTGTCATATCAGCAAGTTAAGTTAAGTATTCCTTTGAAGAAAAATTTGAAAGTTAAAAAGCAGCGAATGGAAACAGCTATTTCTTCATTGAAGAAAGTAATGGCTTATAAAGTCGCTGAATTTTCTACGGCATCGACTTATCAAATGGGTGAAATATATAATCACCTCGCACACTCTTTAATGGAGTCACAACGACCGAAGGGTTTGTCTGCGGATGAGCTGGAGCAGTATGAAATTCTGCTTGAAGAACAGGCTTATCCGTTTGAAGAAAAATCCGTAGATATTCATAGTTTGAACGCGAAACGTACCCAGCAGAATATTTATGATGAATGGATTAAGAAAAGTATCGCTGTGCTAAAGAGCATTCAGCCTGTGCGCTATGCAAAATATGAAAAGATAGAGCCTTATGTTCTTATTACGCGTTAAGTTATTTGTTATTATTGGCGTTATATTGTTAACGCTCAGCTCATGTGCCTCAATTAGTGGAGGAGATGGTGCGGGTGGTGCGACATCAAAGCAGGATGACGCCTGGAATGATGTCCCAAAACAGTATGTTGACGGCTTGAAAGCGGCTCAAAAAGGTCAGTCTAAAACTGCAATTGCTTTTTTCGAGCAATCGATACAGACTTTTCCCGAGTTTACGCCGGCGTACACTAATTTGGGACTGCAGCAATTGCGATTAAAAGATCGTGGTGCGGCTCAGAAAAGTTTACAAAAGGCCGTTGAGCTAAACCCGAAAGATGCTATTTCCTACAATCACCTGGGGGTGATTGCGCGATTAGACGGTGACTTTTCGACGGCTAAAACCCTGTATAACAAGTCGCTTGAGATTAATCCAGATTATGCAATAGCACATTTGAATTTAGGGATATTACTGGATCTGTATTTATACGAATTGGAGACGGCGCTGCTGCATTATGAAACATATCAGTCTATGATTGATAAAAAAGATGGTACGGTAGCAAAATGGATTATCGAAATAAAACGTCGAATTTCAAAGAATAAAAAATCATGAAAAACGTAATTAAATTCTTTATAGTGTTACTCAGTAGTGTGTTGATAAGCTCTGCCAGTGCGGAGGAGAGTATCAATATGGATGCAATGTCGATAATCGGTAATAAAGAACTACCCAATGTGCTCTATATATTACCCTGGAAGCAGGCGGAATTGCCGGGAATGGTCGAGTTGCCATTATCCAGTTTAATAAATGATGCGTTGCAGCCAATCGATCGGCAAACCATGTTAAGAAGGCAATACTATAAACAGATAATCAAACAGCAAGGCGTTGTGCCTGCAAGCCTTGCTGAGCAAAAAAAATAAGCGCTCGTGAATCGAGGCTGTGTGGATAATTAATTAAGTGATGCTTTAACGGGTGTCTATTAGAAAGAATAATACTGGAGATTGAAATGTACGATGACATAGTCAACTTTTTGCAAACCGGTGGGTCATTCATGTACCCTATTTTAGGGGTGCTGGCTTTTGGAATGGCTATTGCAATTGAGCGATATCTGTATCTTACCGCGATTAAATATAATAACCGTCGTTTGTTAGCGAAATTAATGCCGTTATTAAAAGAGGGAGATTTAAACCAGGTGTTTCAAATAACTTCGCGCTCAAAAGTGGCAATTTGCCAAATGTTAAACCTAGGTTTAACGCGCTTAAAAATTAAGCCGCAACGCGATCAAATTGAAATGGCGATGGAAGAGAGTTTAATGGAAATTATTCCGCGTCTTGAAAAGCGCACTCACTACCTTGCGATGTTTGCCAATATAGCGACCTTGTTGGGATTGTTAGGCACCATTACCGGCTTGATTAAAGCCTTTACCGCGGTTGCACAGGTGGATCCATCGTTAAAAGCTGAAATCCTCTCTAGCAGTATTTCGGTTGCAATGAATACCACCGCACTCGGTTTAGGTGTTGCTATTCCGCTGATTATTATTTTTTCAATTTTGCAGGCCAAAACCACCGAGATTGTCGATAGCCTGGAAATGGCCACGATTAAGTTTATTAATCTGATAATGATCAAGCAATAAGCGACGATTCACTATGGCTGGAAAACGTAATAAACGAAGTCGAAAAAGAAATACACAGGTCGAGCTGGATATAACCGCTTTCATGAACCTGATGGTTGTGTTGGTGCCGTTTTTATTGATGAGTGCGATGTTTACGAGCATCAGTATTCTAGATTTAAAGCTGCCCGGCATGAGTTCGGCATCGCCGGACAAGAAAAAAGAGGATTTTGAATTACAGGTTACGGTACGAAAAAAAGCGCTGGAATTATCGGATACTAAAGGTGGTTTGATAAAGCGTATTCCTGTTACCAAAAGTGGGCATAATTATATTTTATTAAATCAGACATTGCGCATTATAAAATATAAGTTCCCAGAGAAAACTAACATAACCATTTTGTCTGAGCCTTACACTTCGTATGATTCGATCGTACAGGTAATGGATTCTGTGCGCGAGTTTTCAACTTTGCTAGAGGGTGAAGTCGTGGTGGCTGAATTATTCCCGGGCATTTCAATTGGCGATGCACCCAAAAGGTAAGTTTGGAGATGACCCAAGTGATAATGGTTAAAAAGATAAGTAGGATTGAGCGATGAAAGAGTCAAGCCGGGCAAAAAGAATGCGGCGACATCATGACCGCAGCGGTGATAGTAGTGCATCACTTAATATGGTATCCCTAATGGATATTTTTACCATACTGGTGTTTTTTCTATTAGTGAGTGCATCAAGTTCAGATATTTTACCAACACCAAAAAACATTAAATTACCGGCATCAACAGCAGCAAAGCTACCTAAAGAAAATCTTGTGATTATTATCGGTAACAATAATATTTCAATTGACGGTAAAACAGTCGCGAATATTGATCGAGTAATTAAAAGCCGCAGCAATGTTATTTTGCCGCTGCTTGATGAGTTGAAAAGACAAATTCGAAAAAAGCAAAAAGGCGGCGAAAAAGCTAAAAAAATAATGAAACAGGGAATCACCATTTTAGGTGACAAAGATGTGCCCTATATTTTGCTTAAAAAAATAATGATAACCAGTTCAGCTGCCAGTTTCGCAAATATTTCGTTGGCAGTTAATAAGAAAGTGGCGGAAAAGTCTTGAGTATGTCTAGAATCAATACCTGGGACGAACCCTTTTTACCCTGGGTTCAAAGTCAAAACGATCGGCGATTTTTAAAAATCCTGCTGATAAATATTGTGGTGTTTTCATTGGTAGGTGCCATTGTGCCTTTTCTACCCACATCTGTGCCCGTTAAAAAAGATATAAAAACCATATCGCCGCGCCTGGCCGAACTGGTTTTAGAGCAACGTAAGCTACCACCCCCGCCTAAACCGGTAAAAGCTAAGGCGAAGAAAAAGCCAAAACCAAAACCTAAAGCGAAGAAAAAGCTAAAACCAAAGGCGAAGAAGCCCTTAAAAAAGCCGGTAAAAAAACAATTAAATAAAAAGCAAAAGGTAGCTAAACAGGCAGCCGCTAGTGCCGGGCTGATGTCGATGGCATCCGAGTTGAATGACTTGCGCGATAGTTTTGATTTGGCAGACATTCAGGATGAGTCGCTTAGCAAGGCGGGTAAAACCAAAACTCAAGACTTTAGTGCGCCGGTTATCACCAGCAAATCGGCGATGGCGAGTAGTGGTGGTTTAAAAAGTAGCCAGTTAAGCAAATCAACGGGCGGTGGTAAGTTGGCAAGCCGACGCACCACTAAGGTGAGCAGCAATATTGATACCGGACCTGCCGCCAAGCCTGCAAAAAGAGGTAAGAGTGGTCGCGCAATTCGCCCGCAGTTTGAAATTGAACAGGTATTCCAGAAAAATAAGAGTGCGATTTACACTATTTATAATCGAGCTTTAAGAAAAGATCCGACGTTGCAGGGTAAAGTGGTAATTGAATTAACCATTGCAGCGAATGGCTCGGTAATATCCGCACGCATACTTTCTAGTGAATTAAACAATAAGAAGCTAGAGCGAAAGTTAATTGCGCGAGTAAAATTATTCCGCTTCAAGCCGGGTAATACCGAAAAAGTGACCGTTAAATACCCCATCGACTTCTTGCCGTCCTAGAGGTGTGTTTATCTGTATAGGTTTGCTCTATAACTGGTATCGGACCATTATGGTTAGGCTGCCTAATGGCATGAACTTCATATTTAGACGGGGTAAATAGCGCCTAGTATCACTGGTTTTTGTGCGCCGGTTACGCTGGGAATATTTCCCGGCAAATTCTTCAGGGTTTGTCTGGCAAGCCAGGCAAATGCAACGGCCTCTACCCAGTCAGGTGAAATCCCATGCGCTTCGCTCGATTCGACATTTATGTGATTTAATTTGTTGGTCAGTAACTTAACTAAATGTCGGTTATGCGTGCCACCCCCACATAATATCAATGTACTGAAGTCGGTTGAGCTGCTTTCAATCGCCTGCGCAATGCTGTCGCAAGTAAAATGACATAAACTGGCCTGAACCTGTTCGGCACTTAAGTGTTTATAGTCGAGTAATTGTGTTTGCAGCCAGCTTAAATTGTAATGCTCCCGGCCGGTGCTTTTAGGGGGTGGCATTGAAATAAAAGTGTCCTGCATTAATTGTGCAAGCAGGTCTTTATCCGGTTCAGCACTGGCGGCCCAATCACCGTTTTTGTCATAAGCCCGGCCTTTATGTTTTTGAATCCAGGCATCCATTAACGTATTGCCCGGGCCAGTATCAAAACCGGCGCAGAGTTGGCTTTTGTCAGCGGGAAGATAAGTGATATTGGCGATACCGCCAATATTTAATACGCCACGGTTTTCGGTTGCAGAGTGAAAAACCTGTTGATGAAAAGCCGGCGCCAGTGGTGCACCCTCACCACCAGCGGCCATATCTTTACGCCTAAAATCTGCAACGGTAGTGATTCCCGTATTGAAACTAATTCTGTTTGCATCGCCAATTTGTAATGAAAAACTATTTTTCAACGCGGGCTGGTGGCGAATGGTTTGGCCATGTGAACCAATGGCGCAGATTTGGTTGGCTTTAGTGTTGGATTGTTTTAGTAACGTGTTGACCGCATCAGCAAAAATCATTCCCAACTCAGTGTCGGTTTCTCCGAGCATATCAATGCTGGCGTTTTTATCATCCTGGCAAAGTTGTTTTAGTTTGTTTTTTAATTCGACTGAAATTTCATGGCTGTGGCTGGCGAGCAGTTTGATTTTGTCACCATTAAACTCTACCAGCGCAGCATCGATGCCATCCATGCTGGTTCCAGACATTAAGCCAATGTAGAGTTCTGACATGTTTTTAAGGGTGACTAAAATGAAAAACGAATTCAAAATAACTCGCGTTGCTTAGGCGGCTATTTCTTTTGTTAGTGTTTATTTGCAATATCATTTATAAATCTTACTCGTCTTTTAATGTAACAGTAAGTAATAGAACGGCAGCAAACTGAATGAAAGAAAACTTAATTATCGTTTAAAGCTAAAGTGCTGCGCGATAGCACATCAAGCTGAGCTACATAACTTTTAGTGGTTAATTCAAAATTATCACGATAGCGTTTGGGAATAGGTTTGGTGCTGGGGAACTTCACCGTCAATGGATTGCGGTGTACGCCATTTACGCGAAATTCATAATGTAAATGCGGCCCGGATGCTAAGCCGCTGGAACCAACATAACCTATAACCTGTCCCTGTTTTACGCGTGAACCAGAACGGATTTTTCGATTGTAATTGTTCAAGTGAGCATACAGAGTCGTGTACCGACTGCCGTGTTTAATAATAACGGTGCGGCCATAGCCACCTTTAGTGCCTTTATAAATAATTTTACCATCGCCCGATGCGCGAATGGGTGTGCCTCTGCCCGCCGCATAATCAACGCCTTTATGTGAGCGGAAACGATGTAAAATCGGGTGGTAGCGTTTGGTGCTAAAGCGTGAACTAATACGGCCGAATTTAACCGGGCTGCGTAAAAACGCTTTGCGTAAACTGTGGCCGCTAGGCGAGTAGTAGCCGGCGTAACTAGTGACCGGGTCAGTGTAGCGTAGCGCGCGAAATACTTTGCCCTGATTAACAAATTCGGCGGCTAAAATATTGCCGTCTTTTATTTTTGTGCCATTTTTAAATCGCTGTTCATAAATAACGGTAAACTTATCGCCTTTGCGAATATCCAGTGCGAAGTCAATATCCCAGCCGAATACATTTGCCAGCTCCATTGTAGTGTTTTGTGACAGCCCTGCTTTTTCCGAAGATAAAAATAAAGACGATTCTATTTCGCCAGCAGCGTAAGCGGCGCGCACTTCAATGTGATGCTCGAGAATGTCTGCAGCTAACTGCTCATCTTTGCGCTCAACCTGCAAGTAGCGCACACCATCAATTTGATAATTTAACGCCAGCAGTTTTCCCTCATCATCGTGAATCACTTTTATGGTGTCGCCGGGGTGAATGCGTTTAAGTTCACTGGTTTTTGCCAGTTTCATTAATTCAAGTAACTGTGCGGGTTTAATTTGTGCGCGATCAAAAAGCACGGATAAACTGTCACCGCGTTTAACTTTAAGAGATTGCCATTTTGGGTCATCAGCTTTAGTCGCGGGTAATTCGGCTAAATCTGTGTCGTTAATTTCGTCTGTCGATTCGGTTCTCGATTCGTCTATTTCATCTGTTTCGATGGCATTATTATGAAGCCGGATGTTATTTGTCGCTGGCTTTTTTTGGTTGATCGTACGATAAGCTTCGTGCGCTGGTTGTGGTGTTGGTGAGTTGATTGGCGGTTGATCTATTTGCGTGGTTGCAGTGTCTGGTTGTAGATTTTGTATAATTTCCGTTTCACTAACGGTAATAGACTCAGCTTTTTGTTTATCGGTTCCGGTGCTGGCAATAACCACGCCAATAACAGCAAAGCCAGCAGCCATCAGCCCCCAGCGCATTGCAGGATGGCGTTGCGTTGGCTCAAGTTGCGAGCGGTTTCGAAAGTCTTTGTTTATAAAGTTATTGTAATTCACGGATTTGTCTACGATTTTTATACTAAAATAGCTCGAAAAGAGATGAAAATCAATTGTTGCGGAGTAAAGATTGTATTTTAATTTGCGAAGCTTGCAAGTATCCGCGGGAATTTTGTAGAACTAATCGAGTATTTGAGGTTTGAGAAAGCCGGTTAATGTGATCGATTACCGCTGTCGCAGCGTTGTTTGTGAGTATTTTGGGTTGAAAGAGCACATCATTGTTGAGTACGTTTATGGGGGTGAATTCAGCGCTATAAAAAATTCCGTTAAGTAATGTGATGCGGGCAACCATGCTGGTGCTGGCGTCCTTACTATAAGAGCCAAACACAAAGTTACCCAGGCTATAAATAATCAGTCCGCCCTGATATTGCTCGATGGCTTGTAAAACATGCGGGTGATGCCCTAAAACAATTGAGGCGCCGGCATCAATTGCGGCTCGCGCCAGTTTGGGCTGGTAAGGTCTAAGCTCGGTGGTTTTCTCGCGGCCCCAGTGGAATGATACGATCACGCTGTCGCTGACTTGTTTTAATCGTTTAACATCTTCGATGATTTGTTGCTGGTGACCAAATGCGGTGCCTGGTTTAGTGTCGGTAGCCCAGAATCTTTCGGGAAACGTCAGAGAGTAACTGAGAAAGCCTAACTTGCCATTGCTTGTGTCAATAGTGGTGCCGGCTCTGGCTTCACTTAGGTTGTTGCCGACACCAACGGTGTCTATGTTGTGCTTGCTTAATGCATCAAGCGTATCGTTCATCCCGTTTACGCCATAATCGAGAATATGGTTATTGGCTAAACTCAGTAGATTAAAGCCGGCTTTGCTAAGTGCTGGAGCGACTTTTGCGGCAGGTGAGCGAAAAACATATTGTTTATCTAAATCCATCGAGTTATTGCAAATTGAGGTTAGGGGGCCCTCCAGGTTGCCAATGACAACATCGGCATGCGTTAGCAAAGGTGTGACATGTTTAAACGGGTAGTTGTAGTCGGTTTTTTGTAGCACTTCCTGTGCCGTCCCTCCCAGCATAATATCCCCAACCGCGATAATGGAGATGCTATTAGAGGGAAGATTTAATACGTATGGCGATTTTTCGGGTTCATTAGTGCAGGCATTCACTATTATTAGAAAGGGTGCTAATAATAAAAGTCTCGCATTAGCTATTGCCATATTCAGGTTGCTCTTGTATAAGACCATGCTTTATTGAAGTTGTAACGATGTGGAGACATTATGTCATCTGTAGATGAGTCACTGGCGATAATTAAGCGCGGCGCAGAAGAAATTCTGGTTGAAGACGAGCTTGTTAAAAAACTGGAATCGGGAAGAACGTTAAGAATTAAAGCCGGCTTTGATCCCACGGCGCCAGATTTACACCTGGGGCATACGGTGCTCATTAATAAGTTACGCCAGTTTCAGGACCTGGGTCACGAAGTGTTGTTTTTAATTGGTGACTTCACCGGCATGATTGGTGACCCTACGGGCAAAAGTGCAACTCGACCCCCGTTAACCGAAGAACAGGTGGTGGCCAATGCTGAAACCTATCAGCAGCAAGTTTTTAAAATATTAGATAAAGATAAAACCCAAATTGTCTTTAATTCAGAATGGATGACAGAAATGGGGGCGGCGGGCATGATTAAGCTCGCGGGCCAGCAAACAGTTGCCAGAATGCTAGAACGTGATGATTTTAAAAAACGTTATAAAGCTGAGCAAAGCATTTCAATTCACGAGTTTCTATATCCGCTAGTGCAGGGTTACGATTCGGTGGCAATGAAAGCGGACATTGAGTTGGGCGGCACAGACCAAAAGTTTAATCTGCTTATGGGGCGTGAATTACAAAAGCACTACGGGCAAGATCCACAAACCATCATCATGATGCCGTTATTAGAAGGTCTGGATGGCGTGAATAAAATGTCCAAGTCGTTAAATAACTACATAGGCATTACCGATGTGCCGGGCGAGATGTTTACTAAGATAGTGTCCATGCCAGATTCACTGATTTGGCGCTATTATGAATTGCTGAGTTTTCGCTCTATCGCAGATATCGATAGTTTAAAGCAGGAGATGGAAGAGGGGCGGAACCCTAAAGAGATAAAAATTGAGCTGGCCAAAGAGCTTATCACCCGATTTCACGGTGAAGCCGCAGCGGCTAGCGCTGATCAGTCTGCGGGTAATATTGTTAAAGACGGTGAATTGCCCGAGGGTACGCCTGAATTAGATGTTGAGCTTGGCGAGCAGGATGATATGCCGGTATCTGCCATTATCAATAAAACCAATCTTGCACAGAACTCCGCACAGGCTAAAGACATGTTAATCAATGGGCGCGTTAAAGTTGACTGGCAAGTTGTAGATGCGAAGCATCGTTTG
>Ga0316206_1000565_pt1 | contig 46392 bp, 41 predicted proteins | sample 6monthpyrite_MG_FD_204942 | JGI IMG/M metagenome (GOLD analysis project Ga0316206, IMG submission 204942) | Microbial mat bacterial communities from mineral coupon in-situ incubated in ocean water Damariscotta River, Maine, United States -... | ecosystem: Environmental > Aquatic > Marine >...
CCCTGTGGGCAGGTATCCTGCTGAATATTAATGGCACGTTCACATCATTGGAGTCCAGTGTCATTGGCGCCGCTGCCGGTTATATGTCTTTGTGGAGTATTTATCAGGTTCACCATTTACTCACAGGGCGTGAAGGTATGGGGTTTGGTGACTTCAAGTTACTGGCACTATTAGGCGCCTGGCTAGGCTGGCAATCACTGCTGATGATCCTGCTACTCTCATCTCTTGTGGGTGCCGCGGTGGGCATCAGCCTGATTTTATTCCTGGGACGTGACAGGCAAATACCCATTCCGTTTGGCCCATATCTGGCAGCGGCAGGCTGGATCAGCCTGATCTGGGGTGACCAGCTCATTCAGATCTATCTGGATGTTAGCGGATTACAGATATAAGGTCTGGCTGAATCATGCTTAAAATAGGCTTAACGGGTGGAATTGGTTGCGGCAAATCACTGGCTGCACAATTGTTCAGCGAGCACGGCATTGCCATTATAGATGCCGATGACATTGCACACCAGCTGGTAATGCCCGAACAACCACTACTCACGATGATTTTTGAGCAATTTGGTGATCACTATAAACAGACTGATGGCAGCCTGAACCGCCCCGCGCTTAGCCAGCTGGTATTTAATGACATTGACAAACGTCATCAGCTGGAAGCTATACTTCACCCTGCCATCCGCGCAGAAATGAGCAGACAGGTAGCTCAGGCACAGTCAGCCTATGTGATTCTGGTGATTCCACTCTTATTCGAAACCGGCCAGCAAGACCAGGTTGACCGTATATTATTAATCGACTGTTTACCTGCAGCCCAGCAACGACGTGTTTTAAAACGGCCGGACATGACTGAGGACCTGCTGCAGAATATCCTGCAATCCCAAAGTGTACGGGCTGAACGATTGCAACAGGCAGACGATATTATTAATAATAATGACGATAACCCCGGGCATTTACGTCAACAGGTTCTCGATTTGCATCAACACTATTTGCACCTGAGCGAACAGTAGGCCAAAATACACTCATCGTCGTCTATAACTCCGGAATTCAGGCAAAAACCACACTCGTGCACAAAATTATTTATGAACAACCGCTAAATGAACGTATGCGCTCATTCCTGCGTCTGGAATATCTTTTCCGGCAAGTTGATTTTTCCCTGAATGGAACATCGGTTTGGGACAGTCGCGCAGCACTTGAAGGGATCATCGAGATTCATAATCTGGTTGGACGTAGCGATCTGAAAACCGAGATTCTTAAAGAGCTGGAACGCCATACCCAGAACCTGACCCAGTTAATGGAAAACCCGCAAGTTGATCACCGGCGTCTGGATCATATTCTGTTAGTGCTCGATTCACTCAATCAGCAAATTTTTTCTGATAATCAGCCCTTTGGATTTGAGCTCAAACAAAATGAACTCATCAATACAATCCGTCAGCGCATCACAGTACCCGGGGGTACCTGTGAAATGGATTTGCCCGTCTATCATTTCTGGTTGCAACAGACTGCTGAAAAGCGCATCGATGACCTGACTGACTGGATGTCCGGCTTTAGTATGCTGCGTCAGGCCATTGAACTGGTCCTGAAACTCATTCGTGAAAGCGCCGTCGCGCGTGAGCAGGTTGCAGAAGAAGGTTTTTATCAGCGCAATATGGATCCATCCAATCCTTGTCAGTTACTTCGGATCGGGCTGTCAGCTGACAGCCCTTACTATCCGGAAATCAGTGCAGGCAAACACCGATTTACAATTCGTATTATGCAACAGAGTGACCTTATGTCCCGCCCTAAACAAATCAGCGAGAGTACTCACTTTGACTTGTATTGCTGCATTATCTAGAGAATAAATCATGAATAGTAAAAAAAGTATTCCCGAAGTTCACTGCCCGAATTGTAAAACACGGGTGCCCTGGTGTGATGAACAACGATGGAAACCCTTTTGTTCTGAACGCTGTAAAATGATTGATCTGGGTGAATGGCTGGATGAACAGAATGTTATTCCGGGTGACTCTGTGATTGATGAGAGTGATATGTAGTTGGGTTGCTTTGATTTTTCGCGGCCGGGGACCGCTCCTACATTCGTATTATTAAACTTGATATGTTGACGTGAGAGCTGTTGTTACACCAAATTTTTAAGCCCTCTTAAACAACGACCCGCACGCAACGGGAAATAATTCAATTACGACAATAAATTATCCATTTAAAAAAGATAGTATGCAGGAGTGGTCGCCGGCCGCGAAAAATAAAATTAGCTCTACCTACTTAACCACAAACGAAAAATCTGCCAGATAAATTGTTTTATCACTCATCAACTCCAGACTAACACGCCAGTCACGTCGACCTGTGCTGCATATGGGCAAAATAGACTGACCCTGCCAGTATTGTTTTTCCTTGTTCCATTTCAGTAATTGCCTGACCTGCCCCATATCCATACCCTTCATGCTAAAGGTCAGTGAAAGTTTTGCAGTCTGGGGTTGCTTTAACCCTTTTATACTCACCTGCACTGGAAAGACTTTAAGCCCACTCGGCTGTTCGCTAAATGTTAAGACTATAGCAACCTTATCCAGACGAGCTGTACAGGGCTGGCGAGCAACATCACAACCCGCATCAGTCTTTAATACATGCTCCTGATACACCGGTCGTTTATCATCACCGTAATAACCGCCGCCACGCCATTGAAAAAAAACAGCCACTAGTGCGACTACAAACAAAAACACCCAGCGACGATTATTTTTCAGCATACCCACTCCTGGAAACTGTTGACCAGAGACTTCTGATACCCGCAATGCCTTGCGCGCCCTGTTGCCTTGCCTCTTCAGTCATCTCTGTCGTCATACCGCCTAACGCATACACCGGGATTGAAGCCTGTTCAGCCAGTGTCTTGAATTGAGTCCAGCCTAAAGTATCTGCCCCCGGGTGACTCAATGTAGGCAATACCGGTGATAACATTACAAAATCAACGCCCAGCTGCTGCGCCTTTTCGAGCTCCTGCAAATTATGACAGGATGCAGACAGCCAGTGCTTGTCTGACACCGGGCGCTTGTCTAACGCCAGCATTCGGGATGCGGTCAGATGCAAGCCATCGGCATTTAGTTGATTAAACATTTCAAATGAATGATTTATCATTAGTCTGGCATGATAACGCTGTGTTAATACCTGTGCTTTAAGTGCGACTTGCCGGTAATCAACATCCGTCAGTGCAGGGGCACGTAACTGAACTAAACGAATACCCGCAGCCAGACTCACTTCCAGTTGTTGCAGAAACTGCTTCAGGTTTTTATCGGGTTGAGGAGTAATCAGATACTGATCAGGTAATTGAACAGCATGAATGATCGGAATATCGGCTGCCGGCATTATCGATGCATCCAGCTGATCAACAGGCACCCATTTAATCGTTTGATTTTCTCGCCCATGTGCTTCACCGCTGTATTCAGACACCTGCCAGACATCCAGCAACACCGTACGATCACTATAGGCATGCCTGATTTTAATTAATGGCAGCGCTTGCCGGGTTGTAATACCCAGCTCTTCTTCCAGTTCCCGCACCAATGCATTGAAAGCAGTTTCACCCTCTTCAATCTTACCTCCGGGAAACTCCCAGAGACCACCCTGATGTACATCTCTGGCGCGCAAGCTCAGCAACACTTCTTGCCGATCATTTACAATGACGGCAACGGCTACATGAATAAGTTGACTCACACTTTCACCTGGATAATATCAGGTCCGATACTCGGCGTTGATTTTGACATAGTCATAGGAAAAATCGGTTGTCCACACGCAGTCACTCACCTGGCCTCTGCCAAGCCGTACCGTTATTGTAATTTCGTCCTGACTCATCACTGCCTGGCCCTGTGCTTCTGTATAGGAAGCCGCTCTGCCACCTTGCTCCACAATACGCACATCTCCCAGATCAATTTGTATATCGTCAAGCACCAGCTCATCCAGACCGGCACGCCCTACCGCTGCCAGAATTCGTCCCCAGTTAGGGTCACTGGCAAACAATGCTGTTTTCACGAGTGGCGAATGTGCAATTGTATATGCGACATCCAGACATTCCTGTGTATCATTCCCTTGTTCAACACGGATCGTAATAAATTTAGTTGCCCCTTCGCCATCGCGAATAATCATTTGTGCCAGCGTTGCAGACAACTGATTTAATGTCTGCTGAAAATCAGCAAGGGCATCACTACCCTGAGTCAGGGTTACCCCTGATTTCCCGCTGGCAAGTAACATACAGGCATCGTTGGTTGAGGTATCACCATCCACTGTAATGCGATTAAATGAATGCGCTACCGCTTCTTGCAGGCACTGTTGCAACAAGGCCGGTTCAATCTCTGCATCTGTTGCAATATATGCCAGCATCGTTGCCATGTCCGGGCGAATCATACCCGAGCCTTTAGCGATACCGGTTATCTGGATTGATTGTTCACCTGAAATCACCTGGGCTGAAACACCTTTAGCGACCGTGTCTGTTGTCATGATAGCCGTCGCCACCTGGTTCCAGCTGTCTTCATCCAGACGTTCTACCAGATCAGGAATGACAGCCGTAATACGATCAACTGGCAACGGCTCACCAATAACACCGGTTGAAAACGGCAACACTTGTTCTGGCTGACAGTCAGCACTATCCGCGACTGACTGGCAACACGCCTGTGCTGCCTGCATGCCTTGCGCACCAGTTCCTGCGTTGGCATTACCTGAATTGATCAATAAATAACGCGTGCTGGCAGCTTGCATATGCTGACGAGAAATAACCACCGGGGCGGCACAAAAGGCATTTTTAGTAAATACACCCGCGCAGCTTGAGCCTTCACAGCATTCAATCAGCACCACGTCATCACGATTTTGATAGCATACGCCTGCCGCAGCTGCGGCCAGCCGAATGCCATTGACCGGCTTAAGATATGAGAGCCCTTCAAGTCCGACTGCCATGATTGTCACCTGTTCTGAATTATTTATATTATGAGAATTTAACGCAAAGAGGTGCGGGACGCAAAGGGTAAGTTGATGCCTGTCTGTTGTTCTGTGGGAGCGGATTCATCCGCGATCTTTACTTTCGCGGATGAATCCGCTCCCACAAAAAATGTCACACAATAAATTAATTCAACTTACCGCAACACTGTTTGTATTTTTTACCTGAACCACAAGGACAAGGCGAATTACGGCCTACTTTTTCGGTTGAGCGAACAAAAGGCTGCTCTGCATCTTGTTCTGCATCGGGGTCAGTGCCTTCTTCATCAACAACAGAAGGCGCACTTGCATGCTCATACTGAACTTCTGAATGACGACGACGCTGTTCTTCAACCGCTTCAACATCTTCTTCCGCACGTACCTGAACTTTCGACAATACAGTGATAACTTCATATTTGATACGATTCAACAGGTCTGTGAACATTTCAAATGATTCACGCTTGTATTCCTGTTTGGGATCCTTTTGTGCATAACCTCGCAAATGAATTCCCTGACGAAGGTAGTCCATCGATGCCAGATGTTCTTTCCATAAGGTATCCAGTACTTGCAGCATGATCGCTTTCTCGAAATGTCGCACCACTTCGCTGCCGGCCTGCTCTTCTTTTTCAACATATTGCTTTTCGAGTTCCGCGATTATTTTCTCGCGCAGGCTTTCTTCATGCAGACTTTCATCATCATCCAGCCATTGCTGAACATCTACTTTAAGGTCAAACTCATGTTCCAGTGCTTCTGACAAACCCGGGACATCCCATTGCTCATCAAGACTCCCCGGCATGATATACATATTGATAATTTCATTTACAACATCATGACGGATAGCCTGAACGGTTTCAGAAATATCTTCTGTTGCCATTAACTCACTGCGCTGTTCATAAACCACTTTACGCTGGTCATTGGCTACATCATCGAATTCCAGCAGATTTTTACGAATATCGAAGTTATAGGTTTCAACCTTGCGCTGTGCATTGGCGATCGCTTTACTTACCCATGGGTGTTCAATTGACTCACCTTTTTCCATACCCAGTTTTTTCATCAGGCCTGAAACACGGTCTGATGCAAATATGCGCATCAGGTTATCTTGCAAAGACAGATAAAAACGAGATGAACCCGCATCGCCCTGTCGGCCCGATCGACCCCGTAACTGGTTATCTATCCGTCTCGATTCATGTCGTTCCGTACCGATAATATGCAGTCCGCCCTGAGCAAGAACATCATCATGGCGTTTCTGCCATGCATCTCTTAATGCCTGTTCTTTTGCAGCATCTATCTCACCTGCATTTTTCAACTCAACTTCGAGGTTACCGCCAAGCACGATATCAGTACCACGACCGGCCATATTGGTGGCAATCGTAATAGAACCCGGACGGCCAGCCTGCGCAACAATTTCTGCTTCACGTTCATGTTGTTTTGCATTTAAGACTTCATGTTTCATGCCTGCTTTTTTCAGCAATTCTGATAACAATTCCGACACTTCAATCGACGTTGTACCCACCAGTGCTGGCTGACCACGTTCTATACAATCCCGAATGTCTTCTACGATCGCTTCATATTTATCTTCAGCAGTCAGAAATACCTTGTCCGGGTTATCAATACGTACCATCGGGCGGTTTGTGGGTATAACAATAACTTCAAGAGCATAGATAGACTGAAACTCAAATGCTTCGGTATCTGCAGTACCTGTCATACCTGCTAATGTAGTATATAAACGGAAATAATTCTGGAAGGTAATTGATGCCAGCGTCTGGTTTTCTGACTGAACCTTTACGTTTTCTTTTGCCTCAACAGCCTGATGCAGACCGTCTGACCAGCGGCGCCCGGCCAGAGTACGACCGGTAAACTCATCTACAATGACAACTTCACCATTGTTGACAATGTAATCAACGTCTTTTTCAAACAGTGCATGAGCGCGGATCCCGGCATTGATATGATGCATTAATACAATATTACCTGCATCATAAAGACTTTCATTTTCATTTAGTAAACCATCCTTGATTAATAATTCTTCAACATGCTGATGGCCGGCTTCAGTCAAATAAATCTGCTTCGCCTTTTCGTCCACACTGTAATCACCTTCACCATCTTCAACTTCCTGCTTGCTCAACTGCGGCATCATCTTGTCGATTTTAACGTAGATATCAGGATTTTCTTCTGTCGGGCCAGAAATAATCAGGGGTGTTCTTGCTTCATCGATCAGGATAGAGTCAACCTCATCGACAACAGCAAAGTTCAGTTCACGCTGTACTTTTTCTTCAGGACTAAAGGCCATGTTGTCGCGCAGGTAGTCAAAACCGAACTCATTATTAGTGCCATAGGTGATATCAGATGCATAGGCCGCCTGACGGTCTTCATGCATCATTTCGCTGATGATGACACCTGTGCTCAAACCAAGAAAACCATACAGTTTACCCATCCAGCCTGAATCACGTTGCGCCAGATAATCATTTACGGTGACAACATGAACGCCTTTGCCACTCAATGCATTCAAATAAGCAACCAGCGTAGCCACCAGGGTTTTACCCTCACCCGTTCGCATTTCAGCAATTCTGCCCTGATGTAATACAATGCCACCGACTAACTGCTGATCAAAGTGACGCATATTCAGAACACGTTTACTAGCCTCACGACAAACTGCGAACGCTTCCGGCAACATATTGTCCAGGCTTTCACCATCCTGATAGCGCTTGCGAAACTCATCGGTTTTAGATTGAAGCGCCTCATCTGAAAGCTTTGCAATATCTTCGTCAAGGGCATTTACTTTCTGAACAATTTTATTGATCTGTTTCAGATAGCGCTCATTGCGACTACCAAACATCTTTTTGAATAAGTTAGTGACCATAATTCGATAAGTTCTAAATATTTGTTGTGATAAAAGAGTACGCTATCATACCGTATTTACGCGCTTTTCGCAGTATAACTTGTCCATCCGAAGATAATAATTTCATGTGCGGGAAGATAAATATAATACAGATGTGACAACCAGATCAGGCAGGAGTTTGCGTGACAGGCAAAAAAACACCTCTTGCGAAGCTATTTTTCAGGAAATATGGACTCAGGACTTAATGGGCAGCACGAAGGTATTTCATTGGGTTAACTGCCCGGCCATTATGCAACATCTCAAAATGAACGTGAGGGCCGGTAGATCGACCGCTGCTCCCCATCTTTGCAATCAACTGCCCTTTACTGACCTTGTCGCCTAACTTGACCAGATTTTTTGTATTATGACCATAACGGGTTGAATAACCATTACCATGATCAATTTCAACCAGATTACCGTAACCATACCGATCACCCGACCACGTGACAACGCCCGCAGCTACCGAAACAACCTGAGAGCCCAGTTTACCGGCAAAATCGACACCTTTATGGAAATCACGCTTGCCTGTAAATGGATCATTACGCATACCATAGAATGATGACATCCAGCCTTTACGTATTGGACGACCTGTCGGTGAAGCCTGTTTTTGCAGATCACTGTGTAGCAACATCGATTCGAGTACGCTGAGTTGACGTTCACGATCCAGAAGCTGGAGATTCAAATCATTCATCGCGGATAAAACATCACTGGAATTTGTCGCAGGGAGAACAAGATCACTGTGAGGGCCACCAATCGCCGGGGCCTGATCAAAATTAAACTCACCTTTATCCAGCTTGGCCATTTCTGTTAAACGACTGCCTAATGCATCAACACGATAGACATGTGCCTGTAGCTGACCCAATTGGCGGGATAACGCATCGATATGTGCCTGTGCATTTTCACGTGTTTCATTTAATGCAAGTTTTTGCGCTTCAACAGCGCGCTGCCATTCTTTAACAATAAGAGGATCTACTTTATCTGACTGGCCGGCTTGTCCGTAAGTGTAACCAACAGCGAAAGCAGCACTGGCAAAAATCATTAAAACGGACAAAATACCAAAATAACATTTTGGTTGTGTTAAGCGGATGCTTAACGGCTTTTTATAGCATTTTCCAAACAAGATGATATTCATTCTATTATTTTACCATTACTTTCAAGTACTACCGGGAACCTGTTATCATAAACTATACAGGCTATCGGCGAAAGATGCATAAACTTAAATTTAAAAAGTTATCCAGGCTATTGAAAAATAACACATTAATTGCGAAATCAATTGGTGAAAATATTCATATGCTTGATAATATTGAATTTTTTTTAATAAAGCAGCTCCCTGTCGATCTAAAAAATCACTGCCATGCAAATAACCTTGTTAACAAGAGTTTAACATTGATGGTCGATTCAGCCGCCTGGAGCAGTAAACTCCGATTTATACAGCCCTCCCTCGAACAGGCATTAAGACAGGAATACCCTGATGTTATCAATACTTTAAATATTAAAGTTCGGCCAGCAACACCTGTGGTCAGTCATCAAAAAGAGGGTAAACGCAGACCTTTCCGGCCTGAGTTATCTGATAACAGTCGCCACATTATTCAGGATATGGCAGATGGAATGGAAGATTCGGACTTAAAGGAATCACTGATCAGACTGGCAAAAACCAGGCGTAAAAAATAACGGGGGATCAATTTTATGTGGGAGCGAATTTATTCGCGAATAAATTCGCTCCCACAAGTATAAGAAAAACTAACTGTCAGGTTGTTTGAATAGGCTGCATATACAGAATAGGTGCAGACTCAACATCTTCGAAAGTAACTTCTTCCCAGGCAGTTTTATCGGCGACAAGCGCACAAAGCAATCGGTTATTTAACGCATGACCTGATTTATAGCCGCTAAAGGCGCCAATCAGACTGTGGCCCAACAGATACAAATCTCCAATAGCATCAAGAATCTTATGCTTAACAAATTCATCTTCATAACGTAAGCCATCTTCATTCAATACACGAAAATCATCAACGACTACGGCATTATCCAGACTACCGCCCAGTGCCAGCTCACGCTCACGTAATGCCTCAATATCCCTCATAAAACCAAAGGTACGCGCACGACTCACTTCTTTTACAAAAGAGGTTGTAGAAAAATCGACTTCCGCAGTCTGGTTCCGTGATTTAAAAACAGGGTGATCAAAATCAATCGCAAAACCAACCTTAAAACCTTCGAACGGGTCAAACTGAGCCCATTTGTCATCTTCCTGTACTTTAATAGTGCGTTTAATTCGAATAAAACGTTTGGCAGCATTTTGTTCAACAATACCGGCTGACTGAATCAGAAAAACAAATGGACCGGCGCTGCCATCCATAATAGGTACTTCCGGAGCACTGACATCTACATAGGCATTATCAATACCCAAACCGGCCATGGCCGAAAGTAAATGTTCTACTGTTGAAATTCTGACATCACCTTTAGCCAGACTGGTTGATAAACGCGTATCACCTACATTCTCAGGGCTTGCCTTGATTTCGACAGGAATTTCCAGATCAACACGGCGAAAAATAATACCGCTGTCAACAGCCGCAGGTCGCAAGGTAAGATAGACTTTCTTGCCCGTATGTAACCCTACACCCGTCGCCCGGATGACATTTTTAAGTGTTCTTTGTTTAATCATTGTCTTTGTGACCTCTGGCGCCAACTTTAGTTCAAGGTTGACAAGCTGCGGATGGTACCATAATGACACTTTTGTGAAAAGTGAGGTACTTCAAACTTTTACAGCTAATTTACAGACAAGGTCAGGCAAAGTTGCCGCCTGCCACAGGAGGGGCGTGGCAGACGGCATAAGCTACTGATTAACAATAACTTAATAACCAGACCTGATAGACGAACTAATCCGCCTGCTTACGCAAAAATGCGGGGATATCCAGGTAATCCAGATCTGACTCCTGAGGAGCAGAAATGGTATCGCTACCCGAAACCCGGTTACGTATAACCGTAGGACGATCAAGACTGCCGTAGTCTACTTCGCCATCATTTTTGCGCTGGACAACTTTCACGATAGGCTCATCCTGAATTCTACCCGCCGCAGAACCGATACCGGTTGCAACAACTGTTACCCGCAACTCATCACTCAGCGTCGGATCAATCACAGTGCCCACTACAACATTGGCTTCATCAGAAGAAAAGTCCTTGATAGCCAGACCCACTTCTTCAAACTCACCAATAGCCATATCCAGACCTGCAGTAACATTTACCAGAATACCGCGCGCACCTGTCAGATCAACATCTTCCAGTAGCGGACTGGCAACAGCCGCTTCGGCAGCTTCACGTGCACGATTTTCACCTGAAGCAACGCCACTACCCATCATCGCCATGCCCATTTCTGACATCACTGTACGAACATCCGCAAAGTCAACATTGATCAAACCCGGACGGGTAATCAACTCGGCAATACCTTGTACTGCACCCATCAAAACATCATTTGCAGATTTAAAAGCATCCAGTAAACTGATTGACTTACCTAATACCTGCAACAATTTTTCATTAGGTATAGTGATCAGGGAATCAACATGCTTTGTCAGTTCATTAATACCTTCATCAGCTGACTTCATGCGTCGTTTACCTTCAAAACTGAATGGTTTGGTGACGACTGAAACGGTCAGTATGCCCAGCTCTCTGGCTATCTGTGCCACAATCGGTGCCGCACCGGTTCCTGTTCCTCCGCCCATTCCCGCAGTGATAAACAACATATCAGAACCTTGTATCACTTCCATGATACGCTCACGATCTTCAATCGCAGCCTGCCTTCCTATTTCAGGATTAGCACCTGCCCCCAGACCTTTGGTAATGTTACTGCCAATCTGAAGTGTCGTTTTAGCCTGCGTGTTGCCTAAAGCCTGAGCATCAGTATTAAGGCAAATAAAATCTACGCCTTCGATACCTGCCTTAACCATATGCTGCACCGCATTTCCGCCGCCGCCACCAACACCGACGACTTTTATCACCGCATTTTCGCTAAATGAGTCCATTAATTCAAACATGATATACCCCTCCAAAGTCACAATGACTTGTTTTACATAAAATTAAAAATTACCCGTAAACCAGCTTTTCATTCTGGCCCAGATTCCTTTCATACCTGTGCCTGACGGCATGTCGCTCAGGCGCTGCTCACTGTTCTTTTGACCAAACAGTAATAAACCAACTCCGGTGGCATAAATGGGATTACGCACCACATCCACCAGACCCGATACATACTGGGGATTACCCAGCCTTACCGGTATGTGAAAAATTTCTTCCGCAAGGTCAATCAAACCTTCCATTTTTGAACTACCACCGGTTAACACAATCCCGGCTGCAACAATGTCTTCAAAACCACTTCGACGCAGTTCTGCCTGTACCAGTGTTAATAGTTCTTCGTATCGAGGTTCAACCACTTCTGCCAAAGTTTGCCGCGCCAGTCTGCGGGGAGGACGGTCTCCTACACTGGGAACTTCTATGGTTTCTTCTGAACTGGCCAGCTGTCGTAACGCACAGGCGTACTTGATTTTTATTTCTTCTGCATATTGAGTTGGTGTACGCAAGGCAACAGCAATATCGTTTGTAACCTGATCACCCGCAATTGGAATAACAGCGGTGTGGCGAATGGAGCCTTCAGTAAATACTGCAATATCAGTCGTGCCACCACCGATATCTACCATGCAGACACCCAGCTCTTTTTCATCTTCAGTTAACACGGAATAACTCGATGCCAGTTGTTCAAGGATGACATCATCAACTTCCAGCCCGCAACGTCGTACACACTTAACGATATTTTGCGCCGCACTCACTGCCCCGGTAATCATATGTACCTTGGCTTCAAGACGAACACCCGACATACCAATGGGTTCCTGAATACCTTCCTGGTTATCAATCAGAAATTCCTGTGGAATAATATGCAGAATGCGCTGATCTGCAGGTATCGCTACCGCCCTTGCCGCATCAATGACCCTGTCAACATCGGCATGCATTACTTCTTTATCCCGAATGGCAACAATACCGTGTGAATTCAGACTGCGAATATGACTACCCGCTATCCCGGCATAAACCGAGTTGATCTGACAGCCTGCCATCAATTCTGCTTCTTCAACAGCACGCTGAATGGATTGAACGGTTGATTCAATATTAACGACCACGCCTTTTTTGAGTCCCTTTGATGGATGTGAGCCCAGTCCGATAATTTCTATTTCATCAGCTGAATTGACCTCACCGACAATCGCAACTACTTTCGATGTCCCTATGTCCAGACCTACAATCAGATTACGTTCCAGTTTTTTAGACATTGCTCTTCGCCCCCTTATTATTATCTACCGGGTTTTCTTCGGGCTTCCACCTGACGGCAAATCCGTTTGTATAGCGCATATCCACGCCCTCTATTTTATTAAGTTGTGCCGCTATTACTTTTTTGTACACTCGGACAAAACGCTGCAGCCGACCTTTTACATTCTGTTTACCTAACTTCAGCCAGAGTCCATTATCCAGATTCAGTTGCCATGAACGCCGATCTGTCATTCTCAGATGTCTTGTTTTCAGACCCTGGGCTGACAGAACATTTGCAATATCCACATACTGTGTTGCAATCATTGACTCCGAACCTTGTGGCCCTTGCAGTAACGGCAAGTCACTCAATGTTTTTTGTCTGGCGGCAGAAAACCACTGGCCACGTGTATTAATAAACCCGCCTTTATACCAGCGTGCAAACGGTTGTTGTTCATTCATATTCAACACCAGTGTATCTGGCCATTTACGCCGAATTGAAACCTGATCTACCCAGGCAATTTTACTGACACTGTGTTTAATCTCATCCAGATCAACGCTGAAAAAATTTCTCCCCAACTGCTGATTCAGTAGCTGCTTTAATTTCCTTACGTCCAGATATTTAAAATCACCGGTTATTTTCACAATACGAATTGGCAAACTATTTTCGTTAATCAAACGGAAATAACCCAGCAGTGAACCGCCCAGTAATACTACAACCAGAAAAATACTCAACGACATTCTTACCCACTGACGCCGGTCTGCTTTCAGCTCATTCTTTAAACGATTTTTTTTATTTTGCTTTGGCATTAATCACCCGATTCATCACTGGTTTCCAGAATCTTCCAGACCAGATTTTCAAATGTTAAACCTGCTGCTCCGGCTGCCATGGGAACGAGACTGTGATCTGTCATACCGGGAATTGTATTGGCTTCTATCAGCCATGGATTACCCTCAGCATCCATCATAAAATCTACACGACCCCAGCCACTGGCTGCCAGCACCTTAAATGCATTTAATGCCAGCTCCTGTAATGCTTTTTCGGCATTTTCATCCAGACCACAGGGACAGTGATAAACCGTTGTCTCGGAACAATACTTGGCATCAAAATCATAAAATTCATGTGGTGTTTCCAGCCGAATAGCTGGCAATGCCTGTTGCTGTAATATAGACACCGTGTATTCAGCACCCTGAATCCATTGCTCTGCAATCACTTCGCTGTCGAATTCTGCCGCCTGTTGCCAGGCCTTTTTTAAATGACGGCTATCATCCACTTTGCTCATACCAATGCTTGAACCTTCATGTACTGGCTTAACAATCAACGGTAAACCCAGCCTGTCTGCAACCGCATCAAAATCTGATGTCGCATCGAGAATACAATAGTCCGGTGTTGGCAAGCCTGCTCCCAGCCAGACCTGCTTGCTACGTAACTTATCCATGCTCAATGCAGAACCCAGTACGCCACTTCCGCTATAGGGAATTGAAAGCATTTCAAGCGTTGCCTGTATCACTCCGTCTTCACCGCCACGGCCATGCAACATAATGAAAGCGCGATCAAAAGTGCCGTTTTGCAAATGCACGATAATCTTTTCATCAACATCGATACCCACTGCATTCACGCCACTATTTTGCAAACACTGCAGAACTGCCTGGCCACTTTTCAGTGAAATTTCCCGCTCGGCAGATAACCCGCCCATTAACACGGCGACACTGCCAAAATCACTGGCTTGTTGTACGGCCGCATTCATCTGGCACCCGCCTGTTCTGGTAATTTATCACCGACGATATGAACTTCTTTTTGCAATGTTACATTCTGTTTCTTTAGAACAGTGTCAATCACATAATCAATCAACGCCTCAATATCACTGGAAGTCGCATTACCCGTATTAATAATAAAATTGGCATGTTTTTCTGAAACGGTTGCGCCACCAATACACCAGCCTTTAAGCCCGGATGCTTCTATCAGTTGTGCCGCATGCCCGTCTTTCGGATTTCGGAAAACAGAACCACAACTTGGCAAACCAATGGGTTGCTTCTCATTTCGCATGGCCAGTAACTTTTTCATTTGTTGCTGCATTTCATGCTGTTTGTTTTTATCACAATGCTGCAAGCTCATATGCGCTGCTACAAACCACTCTCCGTCCAGCCCTTGCACTGATCGATATGCCACCTGAAAATCTGATGCAGGTCTTAATCTGATCTCTCCCTGCCTGTTAATCGTTTCAACTGCGGTGACATTGCGCCAGGTTTCCCCACCGAAGGCGCCTGCGTTCATGGCCAGTGCACCGCCCATTGTGCCGGGTATCCCCGCCAGAAATTCCACTCCCTGTAACCCATGTGAACTACAGAATCGAGCCGCTTTCGCACAACTGACACCAGATTCGATCCTGACACGGCCATCTTCCAGTACGGCCAGCTCATTCAGGCAACCCTGGGTTAAAATAACGGTTCCACGAATGCCGCCATCCCTGACCAGTAAATTGCTTCCCAGCCCTATCCAGAACAATGGCTCATCAACTGCAAGCTGATGTAAAAAATTTTGTAAATCAGAAAGATTTACCGGTTTATATAACCGATCAGCAGGCCCACCTGTGCGCCATGAGGTGTAACGCGACATCAACTCATCACGTAACAACTCACCTTGCAATTGATCGTTTTTGCTCACCGATATCATCTCTTGTTCTGTCCACTTTTATCCACAGAATTTTTTTTTGAAATACTTCGTTCTTTTAATACCTGTGCTAACTGTTCACGCTTGCTATTACCTCGTTGCCATTGCATCAAACGACTATGCAGTGAAGCACCGCAGGCAAAACATAAACGTTTATTCATTGCCTGCCACCAGTGTATTTGAAAGCTGCGCTGCCATTGCACCAATACTGCCAGCACCCAGCGTCAGTAAAATATCATCCTGCTGTAATAGCCCGGGTAACAATGCGGGCAAATCTTCCAGCTGTTTAACGAATACGGGTTCTACCTGGCCACGTGCACGCACGGCTGCTGTTAAGGCGCGACCATCTGCGCCGGCAATCACATCTTCACCTGCCGGGTAAATATCCAGCAGGATGAGGACATCAACAGCTGACAGTTCCTGAACAAAATCTTCAAATAAATCACGGGTGCGTGTATAACGATGCGGCTGAAAAACCAGTACCAGCCGACGTTCAGGCCAGCCTTTTCTGATAGCATCAATGGTTGCCGCCACTTCACTGGGGTGATGCCCATAGTCATCTATTAATAACACCTCACCGTTTTCGGTCTGGATCTCACCGTAATTCTGGAATCGCCTGCCGATACCCTGAAAATCTGACAATGCTTTCTGAATCTGTGCAGGCTTTACACCCAGCTCACGGGCAACGGCAACAGCGGCCAATGCATTCATCACATTATGCTGTCCCGGCATATTCAGGGTTATTGAGATCACTTCCTTATCATCAACAAAATGAACATCAAAATGTGTCAGATGCCCATTCTGTGAAATATTCACTGCACGTAAATCCGCTTCTTCTCGCGTACCATAGGTGACGGTAGGTCGATTCAGGTCAGGTAATAAGTGGCGAATATGTTCATCGTCTATACATAAAATAGCTTGCCCATAAAAAGGCAGGTGATGTAAAAACTCCAGAAATGTTGCCTGCAGTCGGTCAAAATCACCACCATAGGTACCCAGATGATCTTCATCAATATTGGTCACCACCGCAATCACAGGTTGCAGGTATAAAAACGAAGCGTCACTTTCATCAGCTTCTGCCACCAGATAACGACTTTCTCCCAGTTGTGCGTGAGTACCTGTACTGTTCAGCTTTCCACCAATCACAAAGGTTGGATCAAGCTCACCTTCTGCAAGTACACTGGCAACAAGACTGGTTGTTGTTGTTTTTCCGTGTGTCCCCGCAATGGCAATGCCATAACGGAAACGCATTAATTCAGCCAGCATTTCTGCTCGAGGGATCACCGGTATACGTAACTCATGTGCACGAATGACTTCCGGGTTTTCTGCACTGATAGCGGTTGATACAACAACGACATTAACAGCATCAACATGTTCCTGTTGATGACCAATTTTTATATCTGCGCCAAGACTGGCGAGTCGTTTAGTCACTATATTTTCAGCAATATCTGAACCGGATACCTGGTAGTTCAGATTAATCAGCACTTCGGCAATGCCACTCATCCCTGCGCCACCAATGCCGACAAAATGAATTTTACGCATTCGTCCCATCGGGTCTTGCATATCACGGATCACATTCGGGGCTGCTTGTTTGTTCATGATGCCGCCCCCAAATCCAGACAAATATCTGCCAGCTGTCGTGTCGCATCCGGCTTGGATAAAGAGCGTGCTGCACATGCCATTTGCAGCAACTTTTCACGATCATTTGTCAGCTTTGTTAATATGTCGGAAAGTACTTCAGCATCCAGTTCTGATTGCTGAATTAAAATACCGGCATTCGCATCAACCAGATACATTGCATTTCTGGTTTGATGATCATCAACCGCATAAGGATAAGGAACCAGAATTGACGCGATGCCTGCAGCGGTTAACTCGGCTATGGTCAATGCACCTGCGCGACAAATAACCAGATCAGCCCATTCATATGCGCCAGCCATGTCATCGACAAAAGCCGTTAGCTCTACAGATTCTGACAATCCGACCTTGTTATAACATTCATGTGCCTGTTCGATATTACGTTCACCCACCTGATGTCTGACCTGTGGGCGTTGAGCTTGCGGTAACTCAGCAAGCGCCAGTGGCAAGATCTCATTTAGTGCCTGTGCACCCAGACTGCCACCCAGTACCAGTAAGTTAATTTGACCTCGATGTAATTCTGAATGAGATTCAAAACGTTCTTCAGGAGTAGCCATAGATGAAATATCTTTTCGAACCGGGTTACCTGTCAGGATAGTTTTCACACTATCAGGGAAACTACCCGGAAAAGCTTCAGCAACGCAAGAAGCTATTCGTGATAAATAACGATTTGTCATACCTGCAATGGCATTTTGTTCATGAATGCACAATGGCTTGCCCATTAAACGAGCCATCACGCCGCCCGGCCCTGTCACAAATCCACCCATGCCTAAAACAACTTGCGGTTTTATTCGCATCAGTACACGAAAACACTGCCAGCTGGCTATCGTTAACATGAATGGTGCCTTCAATAAACGTGTTAAACGTTTGCCGCGCAAACCCGACACACTCACCCATTCAACGGGGATACCTTCCGCCGGTATCAAACGAGCTTCAATACCTTGTTTCGTACCCAGCCAGATCACAGGAATATTTCGCGCCAGAATTTCATGTGCGACTGCCAGCGCGGGAAAAACATGCCCGCCTGTTCCACCCGCCATGATCAAAACCGGGCGTACCTGAGTTGAAGCGTGCTTGCTCATGCTGCCCTCCGGGTCGTTTTTTTCCAGCCAGAAGTTTGATCCTGATGACAGGTTTCATAGCCGATACGCATTAACATACCGATAGCGACCAACGTAATCACCATGCTACTGCCGCCATAACTCATTAGTGGTAATGTCAAACCTTTCGTCGGTAACACACCCATATTTACACCGATATTAATGAACGCCTGTAGTCCGATCCAGATACCGATACCATAAGCAAGATACGCCGAGAAAAACTGCTGCGCCTGTTCCGCTTTTGCCCCGATCTGAAATGCTCGCCACACCAGCATCGCAAACAAAACCATAACCAGTACAGCACCGACCAGCCCCAGTTCTTCAGCAATAATCGCAAACAGGAAATCGGTATGGGTTTCCGGTAAATAAAATAATTTCTGAATACTGCCACCGAGGCCAACACCGAACCACTCACCTCGCCCAAATGCGATTAATGACTGCGTTAGCTGAAAACCACTGTTATAAGGATCTTCCCAGGGGTTCATAAAACTGAGAATGCGCTGTACACGATACGGAGAGATTAAAGCTATCAGACCCATCGCCATGACCGTCGAAACAATCAACGTAATAAATTTAAATAACCCGACACCGGATAAATACATCATGCCCAGAGCGGTTGCCAACATCACCGCTGCTGCACCGAAGTCTGGCTCCAGCAATAACAACACAACAGCGAATGACAGGATCAGCATCGGTTTTAGAAAACCACGAATATTCGTTCGGACTTCATCACCCCGACGAACCAGATAACCTGCAAGATAAATAAATACCATCAACTTCACCAGCTCAGACACTTGCAAACTAAACACACCTAATGGTAACCAGCGCATACTGCCATTTACTTTTCGCCCGACACCCGGGATTAACACAGCTATCAATAAAATAAAGCCAAACAATAATAAGATGGGGCCTGCTTTTTGCCATTGTTCTATTGGTATGCGAGAAACTATCACTGCAGCAACCAGACCAAGAACAACAAAAAATACTTGCTTCTGAAAATAGGCAAAAGGAGAACCCATGGATTTTTCTGCAATCGGTATTGATGCAGACATCACCATGATTAAACCCAACCCCACTAATACGAGCGTCACCAGTAACAACATTGAATCCCAGGCATGATCCAGTATGACCGGCTGAGGCCGCTGGGCTGTATCTGTAATCGCTTGCTGACTCATTGCAGGCTCCTGACACAATTCATAAATACTTCACCACGATGCTCGAAATTACGAAACATATCGAAACTGGCACAGGCAGGTGACAATAAAACGCTATCGCCGGATTCTGCAATATCGTTTGCAAGACTCACTGCCTGTTGCATGTCTGACGCATGTTCTATCTGAACCGTACCCTGTAAAACCTCTGCTATTTTATCCGCATCACACCCTATCAATATAACGGCACGTGCTTTTTGTTTAACCGGCAGTTTCAGCTCAGTGAAATCTGCGCCCTTTCCTTCACCGCCTGCAATCAGCACAACAGGACCCTCAAGTCCGGTTAATGCTGCAACAGTTGCACCTACGTTGGTTGCTTTGGAATCGTTATACCAGCGCACACCTTTTCGTTCTGTAACAAACTGGCTTCGATGTTCCAGTCCTTTAAATCCACGTAATGCACGTAACATGGCGGACTGGGCAAAACCTGCAGCTTCACCCATTGCCAGTGCTGCCAGTGCATTTGCAACATTATGCAAACCCGGTATCAATAATTCATCACTTCCAAGCAATACGGCTTCACCTCGACATAACAAGACCTCACCATTGCTACGTCGGATTCCATAATCATTGCGTTCTGGTTCATCAAGCCCGAAGGTAATAATTTTCCTGACAGGTTCTGCAAGGTTCATCACCTGAGGGTCATCACGATTCAACACTAATACACCTGAACCCCGGAATGCGCGCTGCTTGGCAGCAATATAATCATTGATGCTGTCATAACGATCCATGTGGTCTTCTGAAATATTCAAGACAGTCGCTACTTGCGCATTCAATGATTGCGTGTACTCCAATTGAAAGCTGGATAGCTCCAGTATGTAGCAATCGGGTTCCTGTTCACTTAATAAATCCAGCACAGGTTTACCAATATTGCCGCCCACCTGTACATCCAGACCCGATTCTCTTGCCATGACTCCAAGCAAACTGGTAACAGTACTTTTTCCATTAGACCCTGTAACTACAATAACCGGCGCTTTGACCTGTTGTGCAAATAACTCCACATCACCCAATACTTTTTTACCCGCAGTTATCGCTTGCTGAATCAATGGATTTTTCAGAGAAACACCCGGACTGACGATTAATTCGTCTGCACTTGCAAACACCTGCTCATCAAAGCCTCCGGTGAATACGGCAACATCTGGCAACTCTGTACGCAGCACCTCCAGGCCTGGAGGGTTTTCACGGCTGTCGGTGACAGCCACTTCAATCCCATGAGCAGACAAATACCGGGCGCACGACAAGCCGGTCAATCCCAGACCAACAATCAGTACCCTGTGTTTTGCTACTATCATATATTTCACAGTTTCCATTAGCGTATCTTCAATGTAGCCAGCCCTATCAGCACCAGAATGACTGTAATAATCCAGAAGCGGACAATAACCCGTGGTTCCGGCCAACCTTTTAATTCAAAATGATGATGTAAAGGTGCCATTTTAAATATGCGTTTACCGGTTAATTTAAATGATGCGACCTGTAAGATAACCGAGACTGTTTCCATCACAAAGACGCCACCCATAATCAGTAACACCAGCTCCTGACGGACGACGACCGCAACAACACCCAAAGCTGCGCCTATCGCCAGCGCACCGACATCCCCCATAAAAACCATCGCAGGGTATGCATTAAACCAAAGGAAACCTAAACCAGCTCCTGCCAGAGCCATACAGAATATTGTTACTTCTCCTACTCCTGACAAGTATGGAATCGACAGGTAGCGGGCGAACTGCACATGACCGGTTAAATACGCAAACAACCCCAGTGCCGCACAGACCAGCACCGTTGGCATAACAGCCAGACCATCCAGACCATCTGTCAGGTTGACCGCATTGCTACTACCCACAATCACAAAGTAGGCCAGTGGTACAAACAACCAGCCCATTTGCGGCGAAACATTTTTAAAGAAAGGAACAACCAACTGCGTCTCCAGTGGCTGCGCGGTATAATACAAATAGCCTGCTGCCGTGAGACCTATGATTGACTGCCATAAATATTTATAACGAGACGCCAGTCCTTTAGGATCCTGTAAAACCAGTTTTCGATAATCATCTACCCAGCCAACCACACCGAAAGATAATGTGGTTAATAACACAACCCATACATAATGATTATCCAGTCGCCCCCACAATAACGTTGTTATTGCAACCGCAACCAGAATTAATGCGCCACCCATGGTTGGCGTACCCGCCTTTGACAAATGAGACTGCGGCCCGTCATCACGGACTACCTGACCTATTTTGTACCGACTGAGTCGGCGAATCATAAAAGGCCCTACCAGGAATGAAATAACCAATGCAGTAATGGCTGCCAGAACTGCGCGCAAAGTGATGTACTGAAACACACTAAAGCCATCATGAAACTGTCGCAAATAATCTGCCAGATATAACATCATGCGGATACGTCTCCTGCCTGCAATCCGGAAACAATTTTTTCCATTTGCATTAAACGTGATCCTTTTACCAATACCGTTCCTTCACCTTGCCAGTCATTTGCCAACTGGTTTGACAGATCTGATTTATCACCAAACCAGAAGGCATTTTCACCAAAACCTTCAACTGCATGCCTGCCAAGTTGTCCAACTGCATATAAACGCTGCACACCTTTTTCTCTTGCAGCACGACCCATATCAAAATGCAGTTGCTGGCTGTCAGCGCCCAACTCACCCATATCCCCCAACACCAGCCACGACTGGCCTTGCGCTGAAAGCAAAACATCCAGTGCTGCAGCAAAGGATGCAGGATTAGCATTATAGGTATCGTTTAGAATAACCATACCTGGCAACCCGGCCAGTGTTTGCAATCTGCCTTTAACAGACTCCATAGCCTCAAGACCAGCCTTTATAGCAGCCTCGTTCGCACCCATTGCAATTGCCGCTGCAGTCGCAGCCAGTGCATTCATAACATTGTGTCTGCCGGGCAACGCCAGTTTTAGCGCAATTATTTTATCGTCGGGTAATATTATTTTCAGTTGCGTCACGCCAGATACATTTTGCCATTGGACTGTAATATCAGCGGGTTTATCCAGTCCAAAACTTAATAACTTTCGCTTACCAACCAACTTTTTCCATAAGGGTGCATACACGTCATCAGCATTAATGACCGCTGTTCCATTCATGTTTAATCCGGAAAATATTTCACCTTTGGCATTCGCAACGCCATCGAGATCACCGAAGCCTTCCAGGTGTGCAGCAGCAGCATTGGTTATCACTGCAACATCGGGGCGTACAAGATCTGTCAGATAAAGAATTTCATTCTTATGGTTCGCACCCATTTCAATTACGGCATAGTCATGGTATTCCTGCAGACGTAGCAGCGTCAGCGGAACGCCAATATCATTATTTAAATTACCCTGAGTAAATAAAACCCTGCCTTGCTGACTCATGATAGAAGACAGCATTTCCTTTACGGTTGTCTTGCCATTACTACCTGTAATCGCCGCAAACGGGATTTTAAACCGACCACGCCATAAACCGGAAAGCTGTCCTAAACCAAGGTGCGTATCATCGACTCTCAGCATCGGCAGCATCACTTTTAATTGCTCGCTCACCATGGCTGCACTGGCACCTGATTTTTGTGCCTGCAACACATAATCATGTCCATCAAAATGTTCACCCCGAAGTGCCACAAACAAATCACCCTGGGCAATCGTTCGCGTATCTGTACTGACACGCTGAAAATCAGCATCTTCACCAATATGCTCAAACTGCAACTGACTGGCTACTTTTGATAAGCTCATATGCATCAATGCAGCCCTCCATTCAGACAAGCCTGAACAACTACCGCATCACTGAATGGGACTTTCCGGTCACCCAATAGCTGATATTGCTCATGGCCTTTACCGGCAACCAGCACAACATCATTTTCACCAGTGTGCTTAATTGCCCATTGAATGGCATATTTGCGATCACGCTCTATCTTTATTTTTTCTGGCTGCTGCATGCCTGATAAAATATCTTCTATAATACTGGAACCAGTCTCTGTACGCGGATTGTCATCAGTCAATACAACCTGATCAGCCAGCCGCTCAGCAACACGCCCCATCAATTCACGTTTACCACTATCGCGATCGCCTCCACAACCAAATACAACACAAATACGTTTAAATCCATGTTCACGTAATGCCTGCAATGCTTGTTCAAGGGCATCGGGTGTATGCGCAAAATCCACGACAACAACAGGCTGGCTACCGTCAACACCTGATTGATAGAATTCCATGCGACCTGGAACCGTAGTCATTTCTTCTATCTGCTCACAGGCATCAGCCCAGGCAAAACCCAGTAAGTTCAGTGCCGCAAGTACCGCACTTAAATTAAAACTGTTAAAGCGCCCGATTAAATGACTTTGTAACGACGACTGCCCCCATGGAGAAGAAACATTCCAGCGAATACCTTTTTTATCCAGTACTATCCGGTCTATCTGCACGTCAGACACTGAGGACTCAGGATCCAGCTGTTGAGAACCGTAGGCAACTACCTGAACACCACTCGTCACTTCATTCAGCCATAGACGACCAAACTGATCATCTTTATTAATCACGGCGAATTTTAAACCCGGCATACTGAATAATTTTTTCTTTGCTGCTACGTAGTTTTTCTCATTACCATGATAATCAAGATGATCACGACTGATATGCGTCAACATCACCAGATCAAATGACACACCATTCACTCTCGATTGATCCAGCGCATGAGAAGATACTTCCATAACAACAGCAGTAACATCCTGCACTTTCATTTCAGCCAGCAAACGATGTACACGAATAGCGTCAGGCGTGGTATGGGTAGCAGGCTGCAAGTCATTTGGCAATCCATATCCCAGCGTGCCTATCATCGCCGTTTTACAGTCAAGTCGATTCAATGCCTGTGTCAGAAAATGTGCACAGGATGTCTTGCCATCCGTTCCGGTAATTCCTATCACCTGCAAATCACGTGACGGGTGTCCAAAAAAACGATCTGCAATATACCCCATTCTTTCAGATAAACTATCAACAGCAATGAGTGGTATTGTTTTTTGATTTACCGAGTCTGGCAATGACGGAAAGTCATCACTTGGCTCCCAGGCTACGGCTGCAACCTCAGCCGCAATCACTTCATCAATATATTCAAGACCATGTTTTTGTGCGCCCGCACAGGCAAAGAACAAATCACCTTTTGACACCAAACGACTATCCAGAGAAAGCTCAGTGATATTGCAATCCAGTGACGGATCAATATCCGCATAACCCTGTAACAACTCACTTAACCGACAGGAAGAAAGCACAGACTGATTCATGAACGCCCTCCCCTGCCGTTTAGTTTTGTCTGAATAACAGGCAGATTATCCGGTGGCACATCCATCAACCGTAATGCTCCGGACATCACCTTTGAAAATACAGGAGCGGCTACAAGACCACCATAATAGTCATCGCCTCGTGGCTCATTAATCATAACCACCAACACCAGGCGCGGATTAGATGCAGGCGCCATACCTGCAAAAACTGCAATATAGCGATCGTCAGCATAACCACCCGATGTAGATTTATGTATAGTACCCGTCTTACCTGCTACCTGATAACCATGAACGCTGGCTTTCAGGCCCGTGCCTTCAGCACTGACAACCGTCTTCATCATCTTGCGCAGCTGACGTGTCACCTTCGCAGAAATGGCTCGCTCACCTTTAACGGGTGAGTCCTGTCTGATAAATGAAACAGGACGGGAAATTCCATTAGCTGCAATAACAGAATAAGCGTGAGCAAGCTGTAACGGGGTAACAGATAATCCATAACCATAAGACAAGGTTGCTCTTTCAATATCATGCCAACGTGAATAGTGACTTAACAACCCTGATGATTCACCCGGAAAACCACTGGCTGTTGCTGTACCAAACCCGACACGCGTAAACAAACCCCATATTTTTTCAGCATCAAGTGACAATGATATTTTGCTGGCACCCACATTACTCGACTTGGTAATAACATGAGTCACATCTATCTTGCCGTAGTTTGAATGATCATGAATTGTATTTCGTCCAACTTTCATTCTACCTGGCGCGGTATTAATTATGGTTGAAGGCGTATACTTCTTGCTTTCCAGAGCCGTTGCAATGGTAAAGGGCTTCATCGTTGACCCTGGTTCAAAAACATCTGTCACCGCACGATTTCGATACCGACTACTGCTCAAGCCTCGACGATTATTCGGGTTATATGAAGGCTGATTCACAACCGCCAGTATTTCACCTGTATTCACATCCAGCAGTACTGCAGAACCTGAACGTGCACGGTGATATTTCACCGCTTTCTTTAATTCACGGTATGCCAGATACTGAATACGTCGATCAATACTTAGATATAAATCACGCCCTGAACGTGAAGCCTTGATGTTTTCAACATCTCCGACTATCCGACCCAAACGATCTTTGATAACCCGCTTCTTGCCCGAGCTGCCACGCAACCAGTCGTTATATGCCAGCTCAACGCCTTCCTGACCCTTATCATCAATATTGGTAAAACCGATAACATGAGCTGCAACTTCACCCGCAGGGTAATAACGTCGAAATTCACGCTGAGTAAAAACCCCTTCCGCCTGAAGATCCAATACTTTTTTAGCGATATCCGGATTAACACGTCGCTTCAGATATACAAACTCTTTATTCATTCGTGAAGCCAGAACCTGCTTCAATTGATCCAGTTTTATATTAAGAATTTTCGCCAGTCGCGGTAGCACATCCGGCTGTCCCACCAGATCAACAGGGTTCACCCAGACTGACTCAACAGGCGTACTGATTGCCAGTGCATCACCATGCCGATCCATAATCATTCCACGATGCGCAGGTATTTTTACTACACGTAAATACCTTGCTTCACCCTGATTTTTCAGAAAATCGCGGTTAATTACCTGTAAATCCAGAGCGCGCCACATTAGCAAAGCAATCGCTACCACAAATAACAACAATAAAAACAGTCTGCGCTGATTATAAACAGGTATTGTTTGCTCTTTTTTCATGGCCGAATAATTACCACGCTATCAGCACCAGGTATCTGCATTTCCAGACGTGTACTGGCTATCTTTTCTATCTTTGCATGAGTCGCCCAGGTGCTCTGTTCCAGTTGCATGCGCCCCCACTCAATATCCATTCGATCTTTTTCTCTTTCCAGGCCCTGCAATTGCACAAATAATTTTCGACTTTCATGCTTGCTATAAACAACTGCCACAGCCGAGCCCAGAACCGCAATAAATAATACCGACATCAGAATAGCCACCTTCATGATGCAAGCTTCTCTGCAACACGCATAATTGCACTGCGTGCACGCACATTCACTTCGAGCTCAGCCTTGCTCGCACGAATGGCTTTACCGACTAATTTTATTACTGCTCCTGTTTCTTCATATTGAACAGGTAAGTCAATTGGCAGTCTGTTACCTTGAGCCTTATCACGAAGAAATCGCTTTACCCGTCTGTCTTCCAGCGAATGAAAACTAATAACAACCAGTCGCCCGCCTTCTTCAAGCACATCAACTGCCTGAGCCAGACCATCCATCAAATCATCAAGTTCACGATTAATATAAATTCGAATAGCCTGAAAACTACGTGTTGCAGGATGCTTTCCTTTTTCGCGCCCGGGAACAACCGCTTCAATCAATTTAGCAAGCTGCAAGGTTGTTTCTAACGGATGTTCTTCACGATATTCAACAATTGCTTTTGCAATTTTCCAATGATGGCGTTCTTCACCGTAGTCTCGAATAACATCAGAAATGGTTTCATGATCTGCACCGGTTAACCATTCTGCTGCAGACTGACCACGTGATGTATCCATTCTCATATCCAATGGACCATCCTTCATAAAACTGAAGCCTCGATCAGCATTATCCAGCTGAGGGGAAGACACACCCAGATCCAGCAGTACGCCATTCACTCTACCCGTCAGACCCGCCTGATTGACCACGTCAGCCATCATTGCAAAACTACCCTGCGTTATTTCAAATCTCTTATCATCTGCAAAATGCAGTCGCGCATGGCGAATTGCTTCAGAATCCTTATCCATCGCCAACAGCCTGCCTGACTCATTCAATCGCTCCAGAACTGCCCTGGCATGTCCGCCACGTCCGAAAGTTCCGTCAAAATAAATGCCATCTGCCTGAATGTTCAGTGCTTCCAGCGCTTCGTCAAACAGAACTGGTAAATGCTCACCGGTATCACTCATCCGGATTACAACGACAAGGACTCAAGTTCTGGTGGCAAATCATCACCATCCAGATCATTCTCTTCCAGCCATTGATCCCGTTTCTGCTCCCAGCGCTCCTCATCCCACAACTCAAGCTTGTTCCCCTGCCCGATCAAAACCGCGTGTTTTTCAAGCCCTGCAAATTTTCGTAACGGCGTCGTTAGCAACATACGTCCATTACCATCCATATCGATTTCAGTCGCGTGCCCCACCAGTAAACGCTGAAGACTACGGGCTCGTTTGTTGAAATTAGGAAGCTTGTTGATTTTACGTTCGATCTCTTGCCATTCAGGCTGAGGGTAGATAAGCAGACAGTGATCCCGGTCAATGGTCACAACCAGTTTTCCACCACAGGATTCCATCAGCTCCTCACGATAACGTGTAGGCACTGCGAAACGACCTTTGGCATCAAGGCTGATGTTATTGATCCCTTTAAGCAAAGCTGACTCTCCAACCAAACATTACACTTTTTTCCACTTTTCTACATTATTTTCCATATTTATCCAATATTGGTGTGAAAATGACTATTTGTCAAGGAAATATAGGGAAGGAATCACTAAAAGATCATTTTAGATACAAACACTTAGCTAGTTTTTCACAGAAAGCAGGCGAGGCGAGAAAATGCACAAAACAAACTTCTATTCTTTCATGCGCTTGAGATACACTGTTACAGTAGATTGTTAATAAACATCATGTAACATGCTGTTATTAAATAAGATAGTGCTATTTGAAAGGAAAATAAAGAAGTCGGCCGATAAGCCGGGTTCTGTCATGGACAGTCATTCATCTGTGATATACATCACTGCATACCTCTAGCGACCTACCCGGGGACAATGCGGACCACACCTCAGATCTTTCGACCCACGCCCCCCTATTTGGTCTTGCTCCAGATGGGGTTTACCATGCCATTCATGTTGCCATAAATGCGGTGCGCTCTTACCACACCATTTCAACCTTACCTGTGCCCGAAGGCCATCGGCGGTATATTTTCTGCTGCACTTTCCGTAGGCTCGCGCCTCCCAGGCGTTACCTGGCATCTCGCCCTGTGGAGCCCGGACTTTCCTCTGTTTATTAAAAACAAACAGCGACTGCCTGGCCGACTTCAGACAGAATTATATCATGAAAATAAAAACCCGGTTAAAGATGTATGCGTTCAGACACCAGGCTAAACAGGATTAACCCTCATGTGGGAGCGAATTCATTCGCGAATACATCTTTAGCGAATGAATTCGCTCCCACAAAAAATAAGAAAACTGAAAATAACCCCTCAACAATATTTCTTATTTCAAATCAATGCCGAGGTTATAAACTTCTTTTTTTTGCAAACCAAAATGACGTGCAACTATTTTACTGGCTGTTTTTAGCGGCAGCTCTTCCAGTAGTAATTTTAATAATTCGATAACCTGCATCTGCTCAGCAGAAACTGTATTTGTTTCGGCGCCGCGCAAAATAACAACAAATTCACCTTTGCACTGGTTACTGTCTTCTTCCAGCCGGGTATGAATTTCTGCAAGTGTATTCCCTAAAACGGTTTCAAATGTTTTAGTAAGTTCACGTGCAATCACCGCCTCCCTGTCTTCACCCAGAATATCCTTCATATCTGCAATAGAGTCTTTAATACGATGACTGGACTCATAAAACACCTGGGTAATTGATTCACTGGCGAGTTTTTCCAGTAATGCACGCCGCGCAGATGATTTATGCGGCAAAAACCCTTCAAAACGAAAATGATCAGTTGGTAACCCCGAAACAGACAAAGCTGCAATCAAAGCACTGGGGCCAGGTACAGGTACTACCCTGATTCCCATATCTCGCGCCTGCCTGACAATGTGATAGCCAGGGTCACTTATTAATGGCGTCCCTGCATCTGAAATCAACGCCATACTTTCCCCATTCAACAGACGTTGCAACATAGCTCCGGCCTGTTCACGTTCATTATGTTCATGTAACGCACTCATCGGCTTACTCAAACCCAGATGATTCAGCAACTGCCTGCTATGACGGGTATCCTCAGCCCCAATAAAATCAACCTGTTCCAGCACCTCAACGGCTCTGCGAGTGATATCACCCAGATTGCCAATAGGCGTTGCAACTATGTACAATTGTCCTGAAATATCTGACACGACTTACTCCGACTCAATAAATGAATATGGACATGCAAAACACTCCGGGGATACCAGCTCAATATCCAGGGCACCTCAGTATGCAAATGAAATCATACCATGCCAGTCAAAAAACTGAGATAATACTGCGATGAACTCATACAGCTTTTTATTCCGATTCATTCCTGCCACTTTACTGGTTTTGCTGGTTTTATTCGTCGGTGGGTGCGGGGAAATCAGGGATGATGATACCGATCTGCCTGTAACATCAACGGCGACCCTGGACAAAGTTTTGCAATACCAGCAACAGGGCAAATACGCAGAAGCCGCAGCGCTGTTATTGCAGCTGGCAAAATCAGCCAGCCCTGAACTAGGCTTTCAGTACCAGATACAGGCGATTGATAATTTACTCAAGGCCAGCCAGATTGAATCGGCAAAGAAATTACTTCAGACTATTCAGGTCGATGCTGACAAACCTGTGTTACGTATCCGCCTGAATCAATCGCTGGCAAAAATATATCTGTCAGAAAACCAGCCTGAGAAAGTACTTGAACTGCTTGTTACTGACAACACATTACCTGACCCTGTTCGCGCGATGACTCATGAACTACGTGCACGCGCATGGCAGGCATCAGGAAACACACTGGAAGGTGCACGAGAACGTATTCTGCTAGAAGCCCTCTTGAATGATACTGATCAGATCAATCAGAATCGGGATCAGATCTGGAATAATTTACGTCAACTCACTCCTGTCGCCCTGCAACAACTTATCATTAATCCGCCTCCGGACTCATTAAGCGGATGGATGGAACTGGTGCGCATCAGCAAAACGGCTATCAATAACCCCGAACAGTTTGAAACTGAAATATCAACCTGGAAGCTTCGCTACCCGGGTCATTCTGCCAGCACACGTATCATGGAAAAGCTAATGAGCTACTACCGTGCGATTAAACGCCCGGAAAAAATCGCCTTACTTTTACCGCTCACAGGTAAACTTGCTAAACCCGCTGCTGCAATACGTAATGGCTTTCTGGCCGCATATTACCAAAGCGGACAAAGCCACTCCCGCACCCGGGTACGTATTTACAACACTCATAAAACAGGGAAAACAATTGAACAGATTTATCAACAGGCCGTCACTGATGGTGCTGAAATCATCATAGGTCCACTGGATAAAAACAAAGTCGCCAGACTGGCACAGCTACAGCCACTACCCGTTCCGGTTATCACCCTGAATCAGACTGAACTTGCACAACCTGGCAACACCAACTTCATTCAGTTCGGGCTTAGCCCGGAAGACGAAGCCAGACAAATCGCAGAACGTGCCAGTCTTGAAGGATTGATTCGTGTCGCCGTTATTACCCCGAAAGGTGAATGGGGAGATCGCCTTACCCGGGCATTCAGTCAACGCTTTAAAGAACTGGGCGGCATTATTCTGAAAGTAACCCGATACGACTTTCGTAACAGTGACATGTCTACACCCATTCAGGCATTACTTAACCTGAATGAAAGCCAGCTGCGTTATCAACGCATCAAGGACTCATTACCCACTGAAGTAAAATTTGAGCCCCGTCGTCGACAGGATATAGACTTTATCTTCATGGCTGCCTTTCAACGACAGGCTCGACTGATTACACCACAACTGCGTTTCCATCACGCAGCAGATATTCCCGTCTACAGCACCTCTCACGCATACAATGGCCAGGAAAACATTCCTGCAAACAGGGATATGAATGGCGTGACCCTGTGCGACATACCCTGGCTGATATCACCCGACTATCAACAAGATCCGATGTATCAGCAATTTCTAAGCTTGTGGCCACAGGAAGTAGCAAACTACAGCCGCCTCTATGCACTGGGCATTGACAGTTACCATCTGCCTGGCCAGATAAAATGGCTGCAAAATAACCCAAACGAACACTATGCCGGCATCACTGGCAGACTTTATCTTAATGGACAAAACCAGATTCAACGATTATTAAAATGGGGGCGATTCAGCCGTGGACGCGTGACACCTCTCAGTGACATTCAGCCGCCAGCATCGACTCTGCCTGACACTGATCCCGTCACGCCCTCTGCCACCCCCTGAGGAAAACTGCATGCGAAAGGATTCGAATAAAATCGGGCAAAAAGCCGAACAGCTGGCGCGTCAATATCTGGAACAAAGAAACCTGAAATTTATTGAGGCTAACTTTAATTGCAAGCTGGGCGAAATTGACCTCATCATGCATGACCAGCAAGTGCTTTGCTTTATTGAGGTACGTTATCGCCGCAACAGTCAATTTGGATCTGCCGCAGAAAGCATTGATTTGCGTAAACAACAAAAACTGACACGTACTGCACAGACCTACTTAAACATGCACAATAAAAATGAATCACCCTGTCGTTTTGACGTCATTTCCATACAGGGCCTGCTTCAGGAAGCAGACATCAACTGGATCAAAAATGCATTTCAGTGATCAGCAAAAAATTGTATACCGTCTCAATCTGACCTATTATCAACTCTGACATCAGCTCAAGTGATTTTTCATGAAAACCATAGATATCGTCCGGAAGAACTTTGAAGACAGTATAGAAACCAAACAGGCGGCACTGAAAGTGCTGCCAGACACCCTGTCACTGGCAGCAAAAGCCATGATAGATGCACTACAAAACGGGCACAAGATACTAAGCTGCGGCAATGGTGGTTCGGCTGCTGATGCTCAGCACTTCTCATCAGAGTTAATTAATCGCTTTGAAACAGATCGCCCCGCTCTGGCCGCGATCGCATTAACCACCGATAGCTCCACCATCACTTCTATCGCCAATGATTCTCACTATAATTATATATTTTCCCGTCAGATAGAAGCATTGGCTCAGACTGGTGATATACTGTTAGGCATTACAACCAGCGGGAACTCGGCCAATATTATCCAGGCTGTTGAAACTGCAAGAAATTATGGCATGACCTGCATCATACTATCAGGTAAGGACGGCGGCAAACTGGCTCCGCTACTGCAGGGAAATGATATTGAAATCCGCGTACCAGCGCACAGAACGGCACGAATACAGGAAGTACACTTGACCGTCATTCACTGCCTGTGTGATGCGATAGACCAGGAACTGTATTCTTAATGGAGCAATTTAGAAATGAACCTTATATATAAAAGCCTCTTGATTATAACCATAGCCTCTCTTCTCCAGGCTTGTGCAGGCGCCTTTGTGGCGGGTGGCACTGCCGTCTCGGCAGCTCATGACAGACGCTCACTAGGTTCTTTTGTAGAAGATCAGAACATTGAACTTAAAGCTTATGACATGCTGTCAAATAACACTGAAATTGACAAAAATACCAATATCAGTGTGACCAGCTATAACGGCATTGTGTTATTAAGCGGGCAGACGCCTACTCCTGAGCTTCGTAATCTGGCAGAGCAACTGGTTCGACAGGTACCCCAAATTCGCCGTATTCACAATGAACTCAGTATTGCAGCCCCCAGCTCCATTGGCACCCGTAGCAACGACACCTGGGTAACAACCAAGATCAAAACCAATCTCTTTAAGGTTAAAAACCATGACAACTTTGACCCAACCCGCGTCAAGGTTGTTACGGAACAAGGCATTGTCTATCTGATGGGTCTTCTCAACCAGCAGGAAGCAGATGACGTTGTTAATGTCATTCGCACTATCAAGGGCGTACAGAAAGTCGTCAAGATGTTTGAGTATATAAAATAAGCTCGTCCACCCTGTAACTTATGTGCTCCCATGCAACCCATGGGAATACATATTACGCCACCCGTTATCCTGTGCACTGCCAGACTGGCAAACGTTATATTTTTCCCATACACTTCCGGTCATGCAACTGCCCAGTAAATTCATAAGACTTATTCAGTCTTGCGTTGGCACCAACAACACACTGACCGAACCCGCTGACTGCTGGCCATATGGCTATGACAACAGCAGACTACAGGTCATGCCTGATATTGTTGCCTTCGCAACTAATGCCGAGCAAATTAAAAAAATTATTCAGTGTTGTAAAGAATATAAAATACCGCTTGTGGCCAGAGGTCGCGGAACCGGTACCACGGGTGCCACCGTACCCGTCAAGGGCGGTCTCGTACTTTCGCTGGAACGCATGAATCGCATTCTTCGTGTCGATCCTGCAAACCGTTATTTAATCGCTGAACCGGGTGTTACCAACAAAGCTATTCAGGAGGCCGCCCACAAACACGGGTTTTTCTGGCCACCGGATCCAACCAGCGCCGCTTTTTGTTCTCTGGGCGGTAACCTGGCATACAATTCAGCGGGGCCACATGCCGTAAAATACGGAACACCTCGCGATAACACTCTGGGCCTGAAAGCAGTCACCGGTAATGCAGATGAAATAGAAACTGGCGTATGCACAACCAAAGGAGTCGTTGGATATGACCTTACGCGTTTATTAATTGGCTCAGAAGGAACTTTAGCTGTCATTACAGAAGCGACACTAAAACTGACACCGTCACCTGAAACCCGCAAAATCATGCAACTCAGCTACCGGGATATTAATAGTGCTGCCGAAGCAGTTTCCAGCATTATGGCTCAGCCTGTCACTCCCAGCTCACTGGAACTGATGGATCAACATGCTATCAACATGATCCGCGAAGATGCTGACTTTGCCTTACCCGAAAATGCCACCCTGTTAATGGTTGAAGTCGATGGCACACTTGCGGCAATAGATGACGCTGTTCGCAGCATTCAGCAGGCAGGGCATAATGAAGGGTTACTGCAAGCTCATCTGGCAAATTCAGCAGCAGAGGAACAATCGCTCTGGCGCATCCGAAAGGCACTTTCTCCAGCACTTAGAAAAATAGCACCAAAGAAAATTAATGAGGATGTGGTTGTCCCCGTTTCCAATATACCTTCACTTCTTAATGGGCTCGAGAAGTTGTCAAAAGAATTCGATATCCCTATTGTAAATTTTGGGCATGCCGGTAATGGTAATATACATGTCAATTTGCTAACCGACCCCGATACGGCTGATGATAAAAAGCGCGCCGAACGCTGTCTTGAAAAAGTATTTGATCTGGTTTTATCTTTAAACGGGACACTATCCGGTGAACATGGTATTGGTCTGGTAAAACGTGATTTTATTGCACGTGAAATCAATCCCGCAACCCTTCAGCTCATGCGCAACATTAAAAAGCAATTTGACCCTGAGGGCATTATGAATCCGGGAAAAATGATACCGGGAATGTAGCAATAGCGGGAACAAATTCATTCGCGAATAAATCCGCCCCTGCACTAAAAAAACAATCAGAATCAGGTGCTGGTGACAATTTCCCTGTCAGAATCCCTGGGCCAGGCTTTAATAATAGCCTGCACAGCTGTCGCCAGAGGTATCGCAAAAAAGACTCCCCAGAAACCCCATAGCCCCCCAAAAAATAATACCGAAATAATGATTGCAATCGGATGAAGATTAACCACTTCAGAAAACAACAGGGGAACGATGATTGATCCATCTATACCCTGAATAACAAAATAAGCAATCATCAGGTACGCAAAATGCGCATCCCAGCCCCACTGAAAATAAGCCACCAACGCCACCGGAATGGTGACAACAACCGCACCGATATAAGGAATGATAACCGATAAGCCCACCGCCATTGCCAGCAGCATTGCATAATTCAGCCCCATAATTGAAAAGGCAATATAACAGGCCACCCAGACAATCATCACTTCAAGCATCTTGCCTCGAACATAATTACCTATCTGCCTGTCAACATCCTGCCAGACTTCGGTGCTAAGCTCCATGTTGTCTGGCATAAAACCGCTGGCCCAGCGCTTCATCAGATCTTTATCTTTAAGAAAGAAAAAAACCAGCAAAGGCATTAATACCAGATAAACAGTCAGGCTGATCAAATTCGGGATATAACTTGACATGATAACCAGCAGAGACTGGCCATAGTTATTTATTTCACTTTTAATGTTATTAATAACTTCCGTGACCTGCTTTTCATCAATGGTCAGTTTTTGCTGTAAAAATGCCTGTAAGTTACCCAACCCGGTACTGATTATTTTAGGTAACTTGGGAACCAGCTCGGAAACCTGCTGGGTCAATTCCGGGATCAGGTAAATCAGTAAAAATAATAATACGGTAAGAAATAAGGTAAACGAAATCAGAACAGATGTCAGTCGGGGGACCCCGGTATCCTGTAATTTTCTGACAATGCCCTGTAGCAGATAAGCGATCACAATGCTGGCCAGCACAGGTGCCAGTATATCACCGAGATACAGGATAATAACGAAACCCAGCAACAGAAATGACAGCAGGATAATAACCTGGGGGTTGGATAAATACCGCTGAAACCAGTCCTTAATAACCTGCATGAAATTATCCTTGTTTTTTAAGTAATGCCTGGTAACTTGACGTAAATACTTTTTCTATATCGTCTATAACATCACAGGCTGATCTTCCCTGTAACATGTGCTGTGCCATCAACCCTGAAACTTCATGCATCAAATGCTGCTTATCCAGCATAGGGTAACTTGCAGACAATCGCTTTATGCCGGCAATAACAGTTTCATCCTCTGGTCGAGGTATCATAACAGGCTCGTCAACGATCTCAGGTTTCCGCTCTGAACGTTCATACATGAACTCGGCATATTCCAGCAAGGCATTTTGACGCATCTCATCCATGCCGGAAAAAAAATGCAATAACTGTTTTTCGGCATCGTTAGCCATAACAGCGTCCTTTATTTTTCAAACCCTTGATGATCATGACAATACTGTCGTGCGAACTCCAGTAACTCATCCATCGCACGATGACGGAATTTCTGTTTCTGATGTACAAACGAGAACGGTCGTTCCAGTGGTGGATCAAGCCTTAACTCTACTAACGTACCCAGCTTTAATTCTTTAATTATAGTCGCACGTGACGTTACTGAAATACCCATACCCGCTTCAACAGCGCCTTTTACAGCTTCCGGACTGCCCAGTTCCATGCAAACATTAATCTCTGACTTATTGATGTCATTATCATGCATATGCTCTGCAAATACTTCACGCGTACCCGAACCTTCTTCACGGCAAATAAAGGGATGTTTGACCACTTCTGATAATGAGACCTTCTCCGCATCAGCTAAAGGATGCTGTGGTGATACAATACCGACCAGCTCATCCATGCGACAAACTTCAACCACCAGATTTTTGTTACTGACTGGCGCTTCTACAACACCCAGATCAATATCATTATTTTCAACCATATGAACAATGCCATCGGTATTCGAAACTTTTAAATGCACGGTAACATCTGGATATTTGGCTTTAAAATCACCCAGCAGAGCCGGCAACATATATTCAGCAATCGTGGTGCTTGCGCCGATAATCAATGCACCACTTACTTCACCGGTAACTTCACGTACTGCATTATTCATTTCCGCATACAAAATAAATATCTTGTCTGCATAATTAAAAACCTGCTTCCCGGCTTCTGTCAGATTGATACGATTATGCGTGCGATCAAACAAACGCGTATTAAAATGTTCTTCGAGCTGGCGAACCTGAAAAGTGACCGCAGGCTGGGTCATATGAAGGGTTTCTGCCGCTTTGGTAAAACTCAGTAGTCGTGCAACAGTATGAAAAACTTGTAATCTTCGGTCAGCCATGCAGCATCTCTTATAGTCAGGGATAGGAAGCCCGCTATATTAACAAAAATTAACATAAAATAAAATTATACCCCCAGAATATAGCCTTCCGAAAATTCTGAATCAGGATATTTACACCACAGGCTCTTTCAATGCATTGATAACTATGGAAAATATCATTGCCAATTTTCACATGATTTTTTGATCAAATAATATTTTTTATGCGCTTATGCATAAATGCGTAATACATAACAGGAATAAGCAGCAAGGTCAGTATCGTAGATACCATGATGCCGAATATCAACGATATTGCCAGTCCACTAAATATAGGGTCATCAAGAATAAACAAAGCCCCCAGCATAGCAGCCAGTCCGGTTAGAATAATAGGCTTGGCACGCACCGACCCCGACTGAATAACCGCCGTTTGAAAATCTACTCCTTTTCGGACTTCTTCATTAATAAAATCAACCAGTAAAATAGAGTTGCGCACGATAATGCCTGCCAACGCAATCATCCCTATCATTGAAGTTGCAGTGAATTGAGCACCCAGCAACGCATGCCCCGGCATCACACCGATAATGGTTAACGGAATGGGTGACATAATAATCAAAGGCACCACATAGGAGCGAAACTGCGCTACAACCAGTAAGTAAATCATTAGCAGGCCCACCGAATAGGCAATACCCATATCACGAAAGGTATCATAGGTAATCTGCCATTCACCGTCCCATTTCAGTCCGAATTGATAGGGTGTCTGTGGTGCAGATAACAGATTTTGCTGGATCGGTAAATCTGGCGTCACAGGCGTTTTACCAAGCTGATTGTATATATCAAACATTCCGTATAATGGGCTATCCAGCTTGCCTGACATATCAGCCGTCACATACACAACCGGCATAAGATCTTTATGATAGATACTCACCTGTCGTTTTACTTTTTCAATTCTGACCAACTCGCCCAGCGGCACCAGTTTTCCATCACGTCCCGGAATTTTAAGATCCAGAATGGTCTGAATCGATGATTTGTCGGCTTCCGGTAGCTCCAGACGAATAGGTACCGGATATTTCACATTTTCTCCATGCAAGTAAGTAACATCGACTCCATGCAGTGCTGCATAAATCAAATCATTAACATCTCGCTGCGTAACACCCAGCAAAGCTGCCTTTTGCCGATCTACATGCGCAATCAATTTATCCCCTGCAAATTCGACGCTGTCATCGACATCTACAATATCGGGCGTACTTTCAAAAATTTTTCTGATTCTTTTTGCAATCGCAATCTGCCCCTGATAGTCAAGACCATATATTTCAGCGACCAGGGGTGACATAACAGGAGGGCCTGGAGGAACTTCGACCACTTTTACATTGGCATTAAATTGACGTCCAATCTTTTGCAGAGGTTCACGCATTGACTGAGCTACTTCGTGACTTTTTCGTTCACGCCTGGACTTATGTATCAGGTTAACCTGAATATCACCCACAAAATGGCCATCGCGTAAATAATACTGGCGCACCAGCCCATTGAAATTAATCGGTGAAGCCAGGCCAGCATAAGCCTGATAATCAACGACCTCAGGCACCGAAGCAATGTAACGTGAAAGATCCCGCATCACTGCAGCGGTCTTTTCAACACTGGAACCTTCAGGCATATCAACAACTATTTGAAACTCTGACTTGTTATCAAAAGGTAACATTTTCAACACAACCGTCTTATTGACTGCAAGTCCAACGGAAGCCGCAATCAATATCAACACAACCAAACCTAACAAAAGTCGTTTCTTTCGGGCTTTTTCTCCCACCAGGAAAGGTTGCATTAAACGCTTGAATAAATGATCAAGTTTTTTCTGAAAACCGGAGTCACCACTGTGCGCGTGTTCGACGCCATGCAGTACTTTATAGGTCAGCCACGGTGTCATAATAAATGCAACTGCAAGCGAAATCAGCATGCCAATACTGGCATTGATCGGAATAGGGCTCATATACGGCCCCATCAAACCCGTCACAAACGCCATCGGCAACAAGGCTGCGATGACAGCAAACGTAGCCAGTATCGTGGGGCCACCGACCTCATCAACAGCCAGCGGTATTGCCTCAACCAGCTTCTTGCCCCCCAACTGAATATGGCGATGAATATTTTCCACAACAACTATCGCATCATCCACCAGAATGCCGATAGAAAAAATCAATGCAAACAACGATACCCTGTTTAAAGTAAAACCCCAGGCCCATGAAGCAAACAAGGTCATTGCCAGTGTTATCACAACAGCAACACCAACAATAATTGCTTCTCTCCAGCCCAGTGCAAAAAATACCAGCAATACAACAAAACCGGTAGCGAAAACCAGTTTACCAATCAACGTCTGGGCTTTTTCATTAGCTGTTGCACCATAATCCCGTGTTACTGTCACATGAATTCCGTCTGGAATATAAACTCCCTTTAACGCCTCTATACGTTCAATTACACTGGCCGCAATTTTTACTGCATTGGTGCCCGGTTTTTTCGCAATCGCAATCGTAACCGCATTAAATTCACCGTGCCGGGCAATATCTTTTCTGGCAGCTGCAGCCGCGCCTGTCCCGAACCAGACATAATGTTTTGGCTGATCAATTTCTTCAGTAATTTTTGCCACATCAGACAAGTAAACCGGCTTATCCTGGTAGACACCCACAATAAGTGAGGCGACCTCATCTGCATTAATCAGGAAGCGCCCCGCCTGAACCGGTATCACTTGATTGTGATTGATAATTGAGCCTGCTTCGGCGGACTGATTAGCACTACCCAGCGCAAGCTTTAAAGCATTAACAGAAATGCCATAAGCCGATGCTTTCTGGCTATCCAGAACAACGTGTAACACACGATCTGAATGTCCCAATGTATAAATATCCCGTGTACCTGGCACCTTCTTCAACTCAGCTTCCAATGCATGCGCGACCCTTTGTAAATCAGAAACGTTTACATCTTCTTTCTCCGACCAGAGTGTCAGACTGACAATAGGAACATCATCTATCCCTTTTGGTTTAATCACCGGCTGACCAATACCTGAATTGCGTGGCAGCCAGTCCTGTTTGGAATACATAGCATTATATAAACGAACAATTGCTGAAGTGCGATCTTCACCAACCTTGTATTGCAATGTCAGTACAGACATACCAGGTCGTGAGACTGAATAAACGTGCTTGATTCCTTCAATTTCAGATAACACCTGTTCTGCAGGTGTGCTTACCAGATGCTCTACCTCGGTTGCACTGGCACCCGGAAACGGAATAAAAATATTGGCAAAAGTGACATTGATCTGCGGCTCTTCTTCCCGCGGGGTGACAATGACCGCAAAAACACCCAGCAATAAACCGACCAGCGCCAGTAGCGGTGTAATTTCAGATAATAAAAATGTTCTGGCAATACGGCCTGATATACCCAGTTTGTCACTCATTGATTCTGCACCCTGCAAAAAATGCTACTGCAATAAATTTATCGTGTAGATTTATTCTTTAACATGGCCACTGCTTTGACCGGATCCAGGATCACCTTATCACCTTCACGCAGTCCTGCCAGTATCTGAATGCGTCCATTGTCCCGATATCCTGTGCGAACCTGTCGAAAAGAAATACTCATGTCACTGTTCAGAATATACACAGCGGTGACTTCACTCCGCTGTACTAACGCTTTCAGCGGGATAGATAACTGGTTACGCTCTCCCGTCTGAATTCCGGCCTTGATCATCATGCCTGGATAGAAACCCTGGATACCCACCGGTAACTTCAGACGTGTGCGAAAAGTGTGTGACTGCGTATCCGCATAGGGAAAAACGGTAACATTACCCGATGTAATAGCATATTGCTGTGTTGCACTAACACGAACAAACATAGGCGCTTTCTGTCGTAATAAGGTAATCAGCCCCTGCGGCAAATCCACAACTGCACGCAAATGTTCCAATGAAAGCCCGGTCATCAGCGACTGACCTGAACGAACTGCCTCACCTAATTGAACAGAACGTTTAACAACAATCCCACTGTACGGTGCCCGCACAACAGTATGCTCCCACTGCTCGCGTGCTTCTGCAACTTTTGCTCGCGATGAATTCAATCGGGCCAGGGCGGCCTTACGAGCGGCTATAGCCTTGTCAAGCACTGAACGCGACACCAGCTTTTTTTGATAAATCTTTTCAATCCGACGTAGTTCCTTTTCAGCCTGATCGAAATTGGCAGCGGCCTCTTTCATGGAAGAGGATGCGCTGTCAAGTCGTGACTTTTGTTCCTTGTCATACAAACGAATAAGAATAGCCCCTTTTTCGACTGTATCATCAACATCAAACAGGATTTCAACAACGCGACCATTAGTCTGTGCAGATACGGTACTCTGCTGTATAGCCTCAATCCTGGCATCAAACAATCTATGCTGTTTAATGGGTCTGGCCTTCACAACCTCAACATCAACCTTTTCAACAGGTCCGGCAGCGGCAGTCTGAACGAACATGCCAGTAAGCAAAAATAGAAATATCCCTGATTTAGACATAAAAAACCCCGATCACACACAGAAGAACGTTCACATAATAACATTGCCCATAGCAATAATAATATGCCTGTAACCCATTGTTATGAATTTTAAGAGAAATATTACGTCAGAAATGGTGATATAAACTTGAAAAACACAGACTGCTCCCCGCACATGCGTACAGGAAACATCGCCTCATGTTACGTTGCCATGAATTGACTACTGAAACCCTGATACAGCTGATCTCAAACGTGTCACCAACATATTCAGCTGCTCGCTGGATGACGCCGTTTGTTGTGTGCCCGCTGCTGTTTGTTCGGTAGATTCACTAATCGACAGCACACTACGGTTAATATCTTCTGCCACCGCTCGTTGCTCTTCTGCAGCACTGGCTATTTGTGTATTCATAGAATCCAGTGTAGTCACAGCGCCCGCGATTTCAGCCAGCGATTCTGCTCCATTTTCGACTTGCTCGCTGCTTTTCTCAGCACTGGTCTTAACTTGCTTCATGACATCGACAGCAGAAACAGTATTTGCCTGGAGTAATTCAATCATACTCTGAATTTCCTGGGTTGACTGCTGCGTTTTACTGGCCAGGGTACGTACTTCATCTGCCACTACAGCAAAACCACGGCCTTGCTCGCCTGCACGCGCAGCTTCGATTGCTGCATTCAACGCCAGCAGGTTGGTTTGCTCAGCAATACCTCGAATAACATCCAGCACGACACCAATATTATCTGAATCCGTCCTCAAACTATCAACAACGGTAGCGGCTTCTGCAACACGCATTACTAACGCATCGAGCCCACCCATCGCTTCTGTTGCTACCAGCGCACCATCCCGTGCCTGCTCTCTGGCATGTGATGACGCTGTCGCTGCATGTTCCGCATTTTGCGCTACTTCCTGGAAAGTAGCTGTCATTTGATTCATCGCAGTTGCAACCTGCTCCGTTTGCATTTGCTGGGTTTGTAAACAGGAATCCGTTTCATCGCTCACCTGCTTTAGCCTGAGTGAGGCATCATCTACCTGCACTGTAGCATTGCTGACCTCATCGAATGTAGCTTGCAGGTGATCTGCCATTTCATTCATATTTTGGCTAATTGCACCAATATCATCATTGCCCTGATACTCACAGCGATATTTCAGATCACCGTTTACCAACGCTTCGGACATATCAGAAACATGCTTGAGTTTCTTTAATATAATCTGGTTAACAAAAAACATATTAATAATAGTCAGGAATAAACCCGCGCCAACTGTTGCAACGAAGTACACCGTCCCCTGGCCTTCACCGATTCCCAGTGTCTGGGTTATAAAAGGAAAACTTAAACCCGCCAATACACCAACCATAAGATAAGCTGCTGCGAGTTTCCGAAGTACACCGGGTTTTACCAGCGATCTTAAAAAATTGAATATAGCCATAGCCGATACCTGATCAAATTAACCTTGTCATGAGATGCATATCGACCCCGAAAAAAAAACCTTAACAAAAAATAGAGAATTAATTGCCGCTGATAAGTATATAGTCATAAGCTAATGTTTAATTCTGACTTTTCTTGTAAAGAAATCCCATACATTGTCGAAAAGCTTTCTGAGCGTTCTTTTTTACAAAAATAATATCAAAAGGAAAAATGAAATGAATACAATCTACAAAGTAATCCTTGGCACTGCTGTTATTGCTACAACGACTCCCGTACCCGTAACAGCCGATATTACGATGGGTGTTTTTCCGCGTCGCCCTATCGCAGTTACCCATAAAGCCTTTAAGCCATTAGCCGCAAGACTGGAAAGAGAGCTGGGCGAAAAAGTAAAACTGGTTATTGCAAAGAACTTCAAGTCATTCTGGAAAGGTGTTAAAAATAAACAATATGATCTGGTTCACTATAATCAGTATCACTATCTACTCAGTAAAAAACTGGGATATAAAGTAATACTGGCAAATGTCGAATTTGGCAATAAAGTTATCTCGGGATCATTGTCTGTACGTAAGGATAGCGGCATCAAAACCGTTGCCGACCTTAAGGGTAAAACAATTTTATTTGGTGGTGGAAAGAAAGCAATGGGAAGCTATATTGCGCCAACAGCAATTCTGAAAAAAGCCGGCTTGACTGCGGGAAAAGACTATACCGTCAAGTTTGCAAAAAACCCGCCCAGTGCCGTTATTGGTGTCTTCAATAAGGCTGCGGGTGCTGCAGGGTCTGGAAACGTTATTCTTAAAATCAAGGGCGTAAAAAAGAAAGTTGACGTATCTCAAATGACTATCCTCGCTGAAAGCGAACCCTTTGTTCATTTACCCTGGGCCGTCAAGGCCACACTCTCTGACGATAAAGTTAAAAAAATACAATCCATCATGACGTCGCTGAAAAATAGTCCTGACGGAAAGAAAATACTTAAATCAGCCAAGGTCACTGATTACCAGGTAGTAACCGATGCAGACTTTGCCAAAGTAAAAGAAATTACCAAGTTTGCTATTGGAGAAGATTTGTAACTATAAAATAAACGCCAGGGACGGCATTGTATTAATAAATAAATTAAGGCGTCCAACTAATGTTTAAATTAGCTAATTCACTCGGAAACAAATTGAATCTGACTGCGAAATTTATTCCACCTATCATGGCATCCATACTGGTAACAATGATTATTGGTGCAGTATTTGTCATTTCTGAAGCAGAAAACTCAACACGCGAACAACTCAGAATTGCAAAAACCAGTTTTCAGGCTGAGCAGAAACATGCCAGCACAGAGCTAACTCGGGCGCTTAAGTCCAAATCAGACAGCATCGGCCGTTTTATGTCTAAAACGGCAATCGACTTTATTATCTCATATGATTTTACGTCACTAACACAATTTCAGGCAGAGGCCTCGAAAGACCCTGATGTAGCCTATGCCGCCTACCTTAAGCCTGACAAAAGCCCAATGACGGCATTTAAGAAAACAACTGGTGATATGTCTATTGTCGAATACAGATATCCCATTATTAATGAAGGCGAAACGATAGGATACGTTCTGCTGGGTATGTCCAAGAAAACAATGAATGATGGAATAGCTCAATCTGAAAAACGAATTGCAGCGGCCATAGCATTGGTCAAATCCTCGGCTGACAGTTCTCTTAAACGCTTCTTTACGATTATGGGTATCGACATGTTAGCTATTGTTATTGTCGTTGCCATCGTCATGTTTATGCTATTCCAGTTTAATATTGTCAGGCCGTTACGCAATACTCAAAAACTGATTCAAGGACTCTCTGCTGGCGAAGGCGATTTAACCGTTCACCTACCCGTTAAAAACAAAGATGAAATTAATACCCTTCATTTACACATTAACAACTTTATCGAGTCATTACGAAATATGATCGATATAATAGCCAGCGAAGTAAAACTTCTCGACAAGCAGTCAGGCACATTAAAGTTACAAAGCACCGAAATGTCACAAAGCTCATTTGACCTGAGTCAACATACAACACAGGTCGCTACAGCCATGAGTGAAATGAGTGCGACAGTCCAGGAGGTAGCTCACAGTGCTGCCGGTGCAGCCGAAGCTGCTGAAAATGGCCGACAAGAAGCAGACACCGGACAGAATGTAGTACGGACATCAATTGCAGGCATCGCAAATCTATCCAGCGAAGTTGAAAATGCCGCTACTGTCATCACCAAATTGGCAGAAGGCAGTGAACATATCAGCACCGTTCTTGATGTTATCAACGGGATTGCAGAACAAACCAATTTATTAGCATTAAATGCCGCTATTGAAGCCGCACGTGCGGGAGAACAAGGGCGTGGATTCGCAGTGGTCGCTGATGAAGTCAGAACACTGGCCTCACGAACACATGATTCCACTCTTGAGATCAGGGAAATGATTAACATGGTTCAACAATCTACCCATGAGGCGGTCAACGCGATGTCCAAAGGACAAAATGCGGCAAAACTCAGCGTAGATCAATCTGAAGCCGTTGGAGAGTCATTGCGCTCAATCATAAACAAGGTATCTGAAATATCAGATATGACAACACAGATTGCCAGTGCTGCTGAACAACAAAGCTGCACAACAGAAGAAATTAATCAAAACATAGAAACCATCAACATGATCACCAGCACGACTTCCGAGACCGCCGCTAACACTGCAGAATCGAGCACTGAAATTACCGAAATGGCTTCACGGTTAAATAGTCTGGTGGGGCAATTTAAAATCTGAATGATATAAAACCTGTAACCATAAAAAGAGCCGTCATTTGACGGCTCTTTTTATGTAAAAAACAAGTGATTATTTATTCATCATCATCTTTCTTGTTTTTTACTA